>ERZ779840.11-NODE-11-length-225984-cov-23.460207_pt1 | contig 225984 bp, 205 predicted proteins | sample MGYA00511561_ERZ779840 | MGnify/ENA primary metagenome ERZ779840 (study PRJEB29588, sample SAMEA2162036) | human gut metagenome | biome: human gut; feature: human-associated habitat; material: faeces | place: Denmark | collected 2008/2010 ...
CGTTTACGGCGTGGACTACCAGGGTATCTAATCCTGTTTGCTCCCCACGCTTTCGAGCCTCAGTGTCAGTTACAGTCCAGCAGGCCGCCTTCGCCACCGGTGTTCCTCCTAATATCTACGCATTTCACCGCTACACTAGGAATTCCGCCTGCCCCTCCTGCACTCAAGCCGCACAGTTTCAAGAGCAGTCCCGGGGTTGAGCCCCGGGCTTTCACTCCTGACTTGCACAGCCACCTACACTCCCTTTACACCCAGTAAATCCGGATAACGCTTGCCCCCTACGTATTACCGCGGCTGCTGGCACGTAGTTAGCCGGGGCTTCTTAGTCAGGTACCGTCATTTTCTTCCCTGCTGATAGAGCTTTACATACCGAAATACTTCTTCACTCACGCGGCGTCGCTGCATCAGAGTTTCCTCCATTGTGCAATATTCCCCACTGCTGCCTCCCGTAGGAGTCTGGGCCGTGTCTCAGTCCCAATGTGGCCGGTCACCCTCTCAGGTCGGCTACCGATCGCAGTCTTGGTGGGCCGTTACCCCGCCAACTAACTAATCGGACGCGGGTCCATCCCAGACCACCGGAGTTTTTCACACCGTGCCATGCGGCACTGTGCGCTTATGCGGTATTAGCAGTCGTTTCCGACTGTTATCCCCCGGTCTGGGGCAGGTTACCCACGCGTTACTCACCCGTCCGCCACTCAGTCACAAAATAATCAATCCGAAGAAATCTCATTAAGTGCTTCGTTCGACTTGCATGTGTTAAGCACGCCGCCAGCGTTCATCCTGAGCCAGGATCAAACTCTCATAAAAAGTGTTTAACCTGGATCAGCTTGTGCTGGTCCAAATAATCTTACCCTTGTCTGCCTGATTGCTCAGACAGTTACTGTTTTTAAGGAATGTAATCTTGCAAAAGATTACATTGTTCGTTTCTGAAATTCTTTTTGAATTTTCAGGGTTGTCTTACTATTCAGTTATCAATGTTCTATATCAAAGTTGTAATTACTGTCAAGCCAGTATTTATGCGGCTTTCGTGGGCTTCATTTCGTTGCTCACTTGCGACAGCTATATTAGAATACCACCAAGTTTTTACTTTGTCAACAACTTTTCAAAACTTTTTTTACTTTTTTTCATTTTTCTTTTTTATCCACCATATATTGTGTTTCTTGATGTTTTATACACAATTTATGATATTTTTCAACAAAGCATTTTTACAATAATATAGACAGAGCTCTGCAATATTTTTATTTTTTTGCAGAGCACTGTCATATTTTTAATCCAATCAGCTCAGGCGTGACTTAAAATCTTCATATCCAAACTCTTTAACCACTCTAAGTCTTCCATCCATATCACACGCTGCTATAGCAGGAAGTCCTATGCCATTAAACGTATTATTCTTAACCATGCTGTAATGAGCCATATCTGTGAATACAAGCCTGTCTCCCGCTTTAAGCGGTGCATCAAAAGAATAGTCGCCTATTATATCTCCGGCAAGACATGTGTTGCCGCCAAGCCGGTAGTTGTATTGTTTCTCTCCCGGCATGCCGGAATCAAGTATATACGGACGATATGGCATCTCAAGCACATCAGGCATATGGCAGGCTGCCGATGTATCCAGGATAACCGGAGTCATCTCAACTTCTCTGTCTCCGTCAGTAGTGTAAAATGTCTTATTCTGCACATCAAGTACAGTGGATACAAGATATCCTGTATTAAGTGCAACAGCCTCCCCCGGCTCAAGATATACCGTAACACCGAACTCATCCTGAACACGTCTTATACATTTTTTAAGAAGTTCTATGTCATAATCTTTGCGCGTTATATGATGGCCACCGCCAAAGTTCACCCATTTCATTCCTTCGATGTACTTGCCAAAGCTGTCAAGGAAATGATCCAGCACTCTCTCAAGAGTATCTGAATTCTGTTCACACAGAGCATGAAAATGAAGCCCCGATATTCCGTCAAGTGCATCCGGATATTTTGAAAGAGTCTCTTCAAACTCAGCTAAGGTGCTGCCAAGCCTTGAGCCGGCACAACATGGATTGTATATCTCATGTTCAACTTCTGCATATCCCGGGTTGACGCGTATGCCGCACGAATGCACCTGTGATGCATGTTCATCTCCATGTACATCCATCATGAACGGTGCGGGGACAACGCCTCTGTTATCACACTCCCACACCTTGGTCCTGAACTTTATCCACTGTTCAAGCGAATTGAACACAACATGGTCACACACCGACAGAATCTGTGGGAATTCCTCTTCCCTGTATGCCGGTGCAAATATGTGGGTCTCGCCCTGCATATGCTCCTTGCCCAGTCTCGCCTCATATAGTGAACTCGCTGTTGTCCCGCACAGATATCTTCCTATAAGCGGATATTCACAGAACATTGAGAATCCTTTCTGTGCAAGAAGTATACGGCACCCCGTATCCTTAATAACATCAGCAAGTATCTCGAGATTATCCCTCAAAAGTCTCTCATCAACTACATACGCAGGTGTCTTAACCAAATCAAAATCTATATCGTACATCCAAATCTCCATTAATCAACAAGTACAGGATCAAAATCTTCCTTCCATGGAAGTCCCCACTTGTTGAGTGCCTCCATGAACGGATCCGGGTCAAACTCCTCTATATTATGGACACCCGGTGTATTCCATCTGCCCGTCATAACCATCATCGCACCAATCATCGCAGGCACACCCGTTGTATATGAGATTGCCTGTGAACCTACCTCCTTGTAGCATTCCTGGTGGTCACATACATTATAGAGGTAGTATTTTTTATATTTGCCATCCTTTTTGCCCTGGAAAATGCATCCTATATTGGTCTTGCCTACTGTTCTCGGTCCTAAAGATGCAGGGTCAGGCAGTACTGCCTTAAGGAACTGCAACGGAACTATCTGCTTTCCCTCGAATTCAATAGGCTCAATAGATGTCATTCCGACATCCTCAAGACATTTAAGATGTGTAAGATAGCTTTGTCCAAATGTCATGAAGAAGCGTATGCGCTTAATGCCATTTATATTAATTCCGAGAGACTCCAGCTCCTCATGATGAAGAAGATACATGTCCTTTTCGCCAACCTGGTCAAAATTGTACACTCTCTTAATCTCCATAGGCTTAGTCTCTACCCAGTGTCCGTCCTCCCAATAGCTTCCGTTAGCTGATACCTCACGGATGTTAATCTCAGGGTTAAAGTTGGTTGCAAACGGATATCCATGGTCTCCGCCATTGCAGTCGAGGATATCAATGTAATTAATCTCATCAAACTGATGCTTCATTGCATATGCAGAGAATACACCTGTAACACCCGGATCAAAGCCTGAACCGAGCAGTGCGGTTATTCCTGCTTTTTCAAACTTCTCGCGGTATGCCCACTGCCATGAATACTCAAACTTGGCCGTATCCTCAGGCTCATAGTTAGCTGTATCAACATAGTGTGTCTTTGTTTCAAGGCATGCATCCATAATTGTAAGGTCCTGATAAGGAAGTGCAAGATTAAGCACCACATCCGGCTTGTAGCTGTTAATAAGTTCTACAAGTTCAGGCACATTATCAGCATTCACCTGCGCTGTTGTTATCTTTGTGCTTCCTTCCTGCGTGCCATACCGGCGTTCGCACTGTTCCTTAATTGCATCGCACTTTGACTTCGTTCTGCTCGCAATGCAGATTTCATTAAAAACTTCCGAATTCTGGCAGCATTTGTGAATTGCCACGCCTGCTACTCCGCCTGCGCCGATTATTAAAGCTCTTCCCATATTTTTATCTCCAATCTGTTATTAAATATATTTATCATTACTACATATCAAGAAGCTGCTTGACGTATGTGGGCAGATAAAAACTGCCCTTATGAAGGTCGGTATTATAATACCTCGTATTAATTCCGAGTCTGTTCCACTCATCTTCCCTTAAGTCAGCTATTGGGTCGTACTTCTTGGAAGCAAAACCGAACAGCCAGTGTCCCGAAGGGTATGAAGGAATATGGCACTGATACACCGTGCTGTAAGGAAATACAATCTTTATATGCTTATGTGCCTTCTGTACCGTTCTGGAATGTTCGCTGTAATAAGGACTTTCATGCTGGTTAATAAGTATGCCGTCCTCTCTGAGTGCTTTGTAACAGGTTCCGTAGAACTCCCTTGTAAACAGGCCTTCCGCCGGTCCGTACGGATCCGCACAGTCAACTATGATAAGGTCATATTCATCCTTCATCATTCTCACATACCTGAGACTTTCCTCAAAATGCATATGCACTCTCGGGTCATCCAGTCTGCATGATGTCTCCCAGAAATGCTCCAGGCACATATCAGTAACTTTCTTGTCTATCTCTACCATATCAATATGTTCAATCGTGTCATATTTGCAGAGTTCCCTGATAGTTCCGCCATCCCCCGCACCTATCACAAGCACATCCCTGACATGCGGATGCACGGCCATCGGCACATGCGTAATCATCTCATGATAGATAAATTCATCCTTCTGTGTAATCATAAGCTCGCCGTCAAGGACAAGCACCTTACCGAACTCACTCGTCTTTAAAATGTCTATCCTCTGGAATTCGCTCTCGCAGCTTGCGATCTGCTGTTCAACTTTCATAGAAAAACGCACATTTTTAGTGTGCTGGTCCGTATACCATAACTCCACTCTAATTACCGCCTTTCTCATCTACAACATTTATATACTCAAGATTCATATCCTGGGTACCCGTCATAAGGCAGCCCTTTTCCTTGGCATACTCAATGTAATTAATAATCTCCTGGGTAATCATCTCACCCGGTGCAAGTATAGGTATTCCCGGAGGATAACACATTACGAACTCACCACACACCCTGTCTTTGGTCTCTCTGAGCAAAAGCGGCTGCTTGCGGCTGTAAAATGCTTTGTTCGGTCCCATTACAATCTTCGGGTTAATGTACTCATGGTCAAACAGCCCCGTTATCTCACTTTCATGCAGACGCTTTATCTCAGAAAGCGCCGATATAAGCCGTTCAATCTCAAGATTACGGTCGCCGCCGGATATAATTGCGAGTATATTGCCAATATCACCGAACTCTATCTGTATTCCATAGTCATCCCTTAACAGATCATATACTTCAATTCCGGCAAGCCCTATATCCCTTGTATGTACCGAAAGCTTGGTTGTATCAAAATCATACACGGTATCACCGTTAATAAGTTCAATTCCAAATGCATAATATCCGCCGAGCTTATTAATCTCCCTGCGCGCATACTCTGCATACTCCCTTGATTTGTTAACCAGATATCTGCCGTTAAGGCTCATATTCTTTCTTGCAATATCAAGTGATGACAGCAGAAGATATGAACCGCTGGTAGTCTGCGTAAGATTAATTATCTGCCTGACATAATCGGCATTAACCGTATTTTTCGTAAGAAGAATTGCACTCTGCGTAAGTGAGCCGCCGGTCTTATGCATGCTGACTGCTGCCATATCCGCTCCTGCTTCCATTGCAGATACGGGCAGATTGTCCCCAAAGTAAAAATGCGTACCATGGGCTTCATCGGCAAGCACAAGCATTCCGTGCTCATGTGCTATCTTTACTATGCTTCTTATATCAGAGCATATTCCATAATATGTTGGGTTATTTACAAGAATCGCTTTTGCGTCAGGATTCTCTACAATTGCCCTGCGGACATCCTCAACAGACATCCCCAGAGGTATTCCGAGACGTTTGTTAACACCCGGATTGACATAAACAGGCATTGCGCCATTAACTACAAGTGCATTGATAGCACTTCTGTGCACATTACGGGGCATTATAATCTTATCTCCCGCCTCCGTACATGACATAATCATTGCCTGAACGGCTGCCGTAGCACCGTTCACTATAAAAAATGCTTCATCCGCACCAAACGCTTTTGCTGCAAGCGCCTGTGCATCTTTTATAACAGAAGTGGGGTGGCACAGGTTATCCAGAGGTTTCATTGAATTCATATCAAGCCTCATGGTATCCTCTCCCAGGAACTCTCTCAGTTCCTTATTACCTCTTCCCCCTTTGTGTCCCGGCACATCAAAATGAGCAAGCCTGTTAAGCCGCTGTTCTTCCAGCGCCTTGTGAATAGGCGTGTCAAACTGAGTGAGGGGCATGCCATCGTGAGACACAACTGTCTCTACATCAATCTCAGTGTTTTCCAATTTAGCTATCCGTCTCCTTCCTTTTCATCCTGCCGGCAGAGTGTACACATTGCGTTATCACCCCATTACTGCGCCGACAAGTATATTCATAATAATGTTGTTATTGTAGAGCCATGCAAGAAATGCATTATCATTAACGCAGGTCATTACAGCCTGTGAGAATGCAGTGTTATAGAGCACCGCTACCGCGACAAAGAACAGCCACACTATGAGCAGTGCCTTAATTATACCAAACAGTATTCCGAGAGTTTTATTAACCTCCTTTATTAGCGGAAGTCTGCTGATACCGTTGGCAAGTCTGAGTAAAAGTCTTATAACGACATATACGGCCGCAAATACAATGATATAACATGCCGAACTGATTATCATTCCGGCAATTCTGACAGCCACGAATCCCGTTATTGCGTCTTCAAGCTTTGATGCCGTATTATTGACGCTTCCCGATATTGTACCCCCTATTGCAGCAGAAGCTGCTTTATCCCGGACAGCTTCCGGAAGCGGAATCTGCTGTATGACTTCTTCTATAAAATCATCAAATTTCCCACCAAGTTCACTTATGTCAATGCTTCCGGCATCTGATATACCTGCCTCTTCCCCCGCAGACTCAATAGCCTGGGACACAACGCCCCTGCTCTTAAGGCTGTCATATGTATTCTTCCTGATAGTCTCATAAATGGCAGTATTATCCATAACATAACTGCTAAGCGCAGGTGCCGCTGCCGAAGTCACAACAACGCTTCCTATCATCGCCGCAAAAGACATAACTATCATAATCATGCCTCGTCTCCAGCCGGACCACGCATATAATGCAAATACCGCTATAATAAGAATTAATAACCAGTTCATATTTTCTCCATTCCCAGATGCACAGCATCAGCTATTTTAAACGTATTTCCTGAACATAGGTTGAATTGACAACCATATAACTGCCTCTCGAACCTGCCGACAGAATCTCCTCTATAGGAAGATCAAACCGAAGATTCGCAAGCTGCTTTCCTTTAATATTCATAAGTGTAAATGTATTGTCGTTATACAGAATTATACTGTCATTGTCAAACTTGATTGTATCGTATGAAGTATTAAATGCCGTCTCACTGACTTTATTGCCTGAATTATCGTATACCATAAGCTTAAAGTTATCGCCGGACTCCTTATTCTCCATAAGTATCCCTATATACCTGCTGCTTGTAAATACACGCTCTATATTGCCGTCAAGCTTAATCTCCTTCTGAAGATTAGGGAACTCTTTAATCTTGTAAATGCTTAAGACATCCTCTCCGATTGCAATTGCACATGTATCACTTAAAAAATCCACCTCAGGAACTATTGTGCTGTCATAGTGGTTAAAGCCGCCGACAACACGCTCCGTCTCATTCTGTCCTACATCCGAAAAATTATAGAATACGACATTAGTCTTAATTGATTCACCGCTTACATATACATATGATGCTATAAGCTTTGTCATATCCTCGGAAATGCTTATGTTAAGCGGATATCCGTCTCCCGAGAGTGTCGTCTTAACACTGTATACCTTCTCACCTGACGGCTCATACATATTTATATAGTTGGAAGACGTATCTTCAAGTACTGCCGCCACAAGTCCTGTTCCGCCTACATCTATCTGTGATATTGAAAGCGATGTATCTATGGAACCCAGCATTCCTTTGGTGTTAAATACATATATTGTACTTCCGTTGATATCGCCGACAGCAAGGCACTCCTTACAGGTTACAAGCTGTGGTGACTTCATCTCGTACGTCTGGTTCCAGATTGCATTGCCTTTGTAATCATAATATATAATTCCGTCATTGCTGCACTTTACATAACCGTCAGCAAATTCGTAATACTTAACATTCTGTACATCATCACGCGTAACAGAATTAACTATTGTATATCCCGAATATGTATGATTGTCCACATTGGAAATGATATACACCACTCCCAGCGCTGCCAGCGCAAGCACTGCGATTCCCGCTATTACGCTCCTTATTCTGTGCAGCTTAAGCTGTCTTGAATAATCCTCGTCATCAAATGTATCGTCATACTCCGTGTCATCAGGAGCATTCTTCCCCTTCTGTGCAGACGGCGGCAACGGCTGTACGTTAAAGCGTGACTTGCCGGATACCACGTTGCTTTTCTGTTCCTTCATCTTTTTATATTCTCTTATATCTGCCATCCGATTGCCAACTCCCGCAAATTGTGTTAAATCGCGTCAATTGCGTACAGACGCTATTTCCAATAATTATACAGCACATGATATTCTACGTCAATTTTGAATAAGTCCCGGGAGCCATATTTTACATTTGTAAAATGCAGCAACCGGGACTACTGTTTTGTGTCTGTTTTAACTTATTAATAAAAATCTATATAAAATGTTACTATGGAAGGAGCAGCTCCTGCCCTATAAATATCTTGTCAGGATTGTCCATCCTGTTTATCTCCATTATATCTTTGTATTTCTGAGTGTCGCCATATGCTGTCTTACATATGCTCATAAGCGTATCGCCCTGCACTACTATATATGTCCTCGCCGGCTGTGACACAGATGCGCTGACTGTGGTGTCTGCAACTGACGGACGGACGGCTGATGCCTGACTGCTGACATCTGTGGGCAGTACTGACGCCTGACGGTCTGATGTCTGTGATTCATTCTGTGACGGCTGCCGGCCTGCCGTCCCGCTTACGGCTGCTTTTGTCTCAGCAATACTCTCCGTTACAGGTGCATTAGCTACAGCTGTTGTCGGATATACATTGCCATCTATCTTAGTTACAGGTGTTCCGGTAAGATTATCATAATCCGTACCTTCAACATTCATATTGGCAATTTCTTTTGCTATGCGGCTCATAGATGCATCAAGCGTCTGCATTTTTTCATAACTGTTCATCATATTTATACCGATGACCGTAACAACAACTATCATGAATGCAAATATTCCATACATAAGTGACATATTCTGATGCTTTACCGCATCAGCCTTCTTCTCCCGGATGATGCTTCTGAAATTGGTTATCACACTGTCATCTACATTTTCATCCACACTTCTTGCAGGCCTGCTTGCAAGCATATACTCCTGCATTGATTCATTCTTTTCATAAAAACATATAAAACCGCTCTGGCGCTCAAGCCGCCCCTTGTCTACCATATAGAAATATTCTTCCTGTTCATGTGTATCCACAAGGAACATGACTTTGGCAGCACCCGAAAAATTATCAAAATGAATTTTCTGCAATGACGGTATCAGTGCGGGATTCTCGCAATCAGTAACCACCCGGCTCTGTTCATCACATAAGAACCACCCGATTATCTCCTGCCCCTTAAAATATTTTTCTGCCGAATCATAGAGATTCTTCCAGATCTCAGGGCTGAATCTTACATCGTCGTCGCTGTCTGGACCGTCACCGTACTCTTTATCGTCAAACGTTCCTTCATCAAGCTGTTTCTCCCGTTCTGTAATTACCCTTACGGCACTCCTTACAAATATAGATGTTTCCCCTGCGCTCTTATGTGTTTCCCCAAGAAGTATTCCATAGAACCTGACACCGTAAGCCGCATATCCGGGCTTGTCCTTTGCCAGTGAGACAAGGTATGTATACACATAGTCTTCTATGTATATCCGCCTTCCCGGCTGCGGCTCACCAATCTGTCTGATATTCTTCGGTATCCTGCACTGCGGTGCTGCTGTCTGTGCATCCCCCGCCTTTGACTCATTTTCACATATAATTTCTATCACTTCATAATACCCCCGTTTCAGAACTTGAATTTATCCTTGTCATACAGGAAATATTATCATGTGATCTGTGCGGATTTTATCGTTTTGTGTCACGTATGACCTGCTATCAGCCGCAATTTTATACCAATTAATACGAAAATTTTGTATGCATAAAACCGGCTGAATATGCATATCATAATGCAAGGGCCGGATTGTCATAAAACCTTTGGCCTCACATTATATCGTTTTTATAAGGGGAACTTCAATGCCAGTATATTATGATTCAAGAGAATTTATGACACCCGATCTTATCGGCAGTGATATCAGCCGCATTCTTGATAAGAATATCGGTGCCACACAAAAGCTTGTTATTCTGTGTATCGGAAGCGACCGTTCAACAGGTGACTGCCTCGGACCACTCATAGGCTACAAGCTGGCACAGCTGATATCTCCTTCGGATGATGTAGCCGTATTCGGCACTCTCAGCCATCCTGTACATGCAGTCAATCTCCTTGAAACAATAAACCGTATCCACCGCATTTACAATGATCCTTTTATCATTGCTATCGATGCATCTCTCGGGCGGCGCGACCATATAGGATATATTACTCTCGGCAGTGGAGCTCTGCGTCCCGGACTTGGCGTAAAAAAAAAGCTGCCTGAAGTCGGCGATATCCACATAACCGGAATAGTTAACCTGTCCGGCGGTGTTGATACCGTCATACTTCAGACAACCCGTCTTGCGACCATTATGACACTTGCTGATGCAATAGCTTCCGGCCTTTCAAAAGCCATTCATTCCGTTACATGTCAAGCTTCATGTCCCCTTCTTTGATTATGCCCTTTTTGCGCATGAACTCCGATACTGCCAGTGCAATTACCGCAGGAAGCACAAAATGCATAAGAACTATCTCAATAAATGTAACTGCCGCAGATGTTGTCTGTGTCATCGTCTGCCATGCCATTATCTGGCCTACGAATCCGGCAGATCCCATTCCTGAGCCCGTCGCGTTATTAGTCATATGAAGAACTGCTGACGAAACCGGTCCTAGAACCGCACTTGATATAATTGCAGGAAGCCATACAACCGGCTTTCTTACGATATTAGGCACCTGAAGCATTGATGTGCCAATTCCCTGTGCGATAAATCCGCCAAACTTATTCTCTCTGTAGCTTGCAACCGCAAATCCGATCATATTGCAGCAGCAGCCGACTGCTGCCGCACCTGCTGCGAGTCCCGACAGATTCATTGATATTCCTATTGCCGCCGAACTGATAGGAAGTGTAAGAATCATTCCCATTGCAACCGATACTATTATTCCGCCAATAACCGGTGACTGTTCCACGTTGACATTAACAATCATTCCGATCCAGTACATAAGCCTGGATATAGGCGGTCCGACAATATATCCGACTACTGCTCCCGATACTATGCTCAGGAACGGAGTAATTATGATATCCACAGGAGTCTTGCCTGATACAAGATGTCCAATCTCAATTGCTGCATACGCTGCAACAAACGCTCCAAGAGGTTCGCCCGGCTTTCCAAGTGCTATTGTTGTCATTGCGACATCAGGAAATGCACCAATAAGACCTGCAACTGCTGCAGCGATTGTAACAAGCGGTTTCTCCTTAAACTTGACTGCCACACCAACACCGATTCCGGCCCCCGTAAGTGACTTAGCTACACGGCTTATTGCAATAAGGTACAATCCGGCCGTCTGTGCTGCCGGAGCCTGTATTCCCATTATAAGGTCACCTATCTGGGCAATGATTGTACCTATGATAAGCGTTGAGAACAGTCCGAGTGCCATTCCGCTTAAACCGTCAATAAAAATATGATTCAGTATCTTTTTTACCTTTTCCATATATCCTCCTATACAGCTGTAATGTCAACTGTCTTGTCAGATGATAACACACAATAAAAAATCCCGCAAGGACTTTTTATGGAACAATATCCACTGTTATCCTGCGGGATGAAGATAGCCCCTTTTCTTAAGCTCCTCTTCTATTATATCAAGATCTTCTTCACTATTGGCGACCACCGTGTGATAATGCACTCCGTTAGTCAGCCCGTTAAGCGGTCTGTCATGATTATCCGGCGAATTCAGCCGTGCAAGGAAATCCTTCACATCTTTCCTTGAGTTAATTATCAGATCCACCGTTATCTGCCCGTATATATAATGCTCAACTATTACATCGCTTACTTTGCCGTTGTTATCCACAATGCAGTTGAGCTCATCCTCTATCTGATCATCCGTGTGGCTCACGCAGAAAGTTCTCCGCACCTTTGAATCTTTTTCAGCAAATAAAATATATCCCTTGTTCGTTGAAAGAATGCTCTTGTCAACAGCCCTCAGCAAAGCTATATCCTGCACTATAACCTGTCTGCTTACACCAAGTCTTTCTGCCAGTTCCGCTCCCGATATCGGGGCATTACTGTCCGCAAGCATCTGTATAATCCTGTCACGCCTTTTATCGCCTTCCATCATCTGTTCTCCCTTCATCCGGAATTCTGAATTTATCTTAACCATATTATTTCAAAAATGCAATATCTATTTTCCTCCTCTGTGGCAGTCCTTCATCCGGCAGTCCGTTTCCTGTGTTTTACATTTATCTGCGCACTTAAGCGGCGTTCCGAATGCATAGATTTTTTTATATTTCTCATCTTTGTCTGCCGGAGATTCTCCCTCAGGTATAAGACCCGTACATTCATGCGCCGACACCGCGTCGCTTAAGTCAAGATAGTCAATATCCGTGTGATAATAGTCTTTTTTATCATCATTTATCGCCATACTAATCTCCATTCTTGCCCGTTTTTCAGGGCATCCTTAGTTTGTGTGCAAGCACAAATCTTGTGTGTGAAAAATCTTATTTTTCACACTAATCCTCCATTCCGCAGGCACAAAGTGCCCACTCACACAATAATTGTTCCTCAAGTCTTAGTATTTAATACATGCGGCACCGCCAGACGCTGATAAAATAAATACAAATGTCCGTTTACAATGCCATGTTTTAATGTATAATGTGAGATATATTAACCATAAACATATTGTAGTAGATTGGAGATATAGCAGAAATGTTCCGTATGTGGTGTAAATGCTTTGATGACAGAGGTCATCTTCTTAAAGATATGGTAGTAGAAAATTCATCCCCTGATGAGTCACGCACTAAGAAGATATTCGATGCGCTTGACAGCGCATGTCATGAATTCGACCTGAGCAAACCTATATGGCTTGATTCCAATGTATCCGAATTCAAGCGTCACTCCAAAGTGCGTTTCACACAGGATAATTTTATTGATTCGATTGATTTTGCTTTTCTTGAAATTGAAGTTATCGAGGAGGATTAGCCGCCAATTACATTCCTGGCTTCTCCCCTTACAAATGCCGTTATATTCATGGCAACCTCATCCATGAGTCTCTGTCTGGCTTCCGTTGTTGCCCATGCACTGTGCGGCGTTATGAGAAGCTTCCTGCTGTCCTTAATATCAAGCAGCGGGTTATCGCATCTTACAGGCTCTGTCTCAAGTACATCAAGGCCTGCAGCAGCTATCATTCCGTCATTAAGCGCCTTCACAAGATCCTTTTCAACAACTATAGGGCCGCGTCCTACATTTATCATGACTGCACTCTTCTTCATGCGGCTGAATGCATTAATATCCATAAGACCTTTTGTGTTCTCATTAAGAGGCGCATGTATGCTTATAATATCAGATTCAGCCAGCAGTTCATCAAAATCCACACGTCTGTAATGTTCATCCGAATGATGTCCCGATGTAGAATAATAGATGACATTGCATCCAAAGCTTTCAGCAATCTGTGCCACCTTGCGTCCAATCGTTCCAAGACCGATGATTCCCCATGTCATGCCATACAGTTCATGAAACGGTTCTCCAAAATGTGTGAATATAGGGCAGTCTGCATATGCACCCGACTTCACATAGTCATCATAATATCTCATCTTCTCAACGAGGTAGAACATCATTGCAAATGTGTGCTGTACTACTGAATTAGTTGAATATCCCGCCACATTAGTCACCGTAATGCCGCGTTCCCCGGTATATGCAAGGTCAACATTATTATATCCTGTCGCAGTAAGGCAGATGAGCTTAACATTTGCAGCCATCTCAAGCGTGTATGCATTCATAGGTACTTTGTTGGCAATAACAATATCAGCATCCAGAGAAGCAAGACGCTGTCTTGCCTCATCCGGTGTGCTCATATCAAACTTTACAAATTCTCCAAGCTCTTCAATTCTGTCCAGATTCACATCTGTTCCGACTGTAAGAGCATCAAGCATAACTATCTTCATTAATTATCACCTTAATTACCATCTTCAGATATTACATTCTCTTAAGGAGTTCTTCTCTTGCTTCCTCATAGCCCGGCTTGCCAAGAAGTGCGAACATATTCTTCTTATAGCTCTCAACACCCGGCTGGTTAAACGGATTAACGCCAAGTATATATCCGCTGAGACCGCATGCAAACTCAAAGAAGTAGAACAGCTCGCCAAGATAGAACTCATTCTGCTCAGGTATATTAACAATTGCATTAGGCACATTACCATCCGTATGTGCAAGAATAGTACCATTCATAGCGCTCTTATTTACAAAATCAACTGTCCTTCCTGCAAGGTAATTAAGTCCGTCAAGGTCTTCGTCCTCTGCTTCAATAGTGAGACTGCATCTAGGAGACTCAACATTGAGAACTGTCTCAAACATTATTCTTGCGCCGTCCTGAATAAACTGTCCCATTGAGTGAAGATCCGTTGTAAGGTCAACACTTGCAGGGAAAAGACCCTTGCCATCCTTGCCTTCGCTCTCGCCCATAAGCTGTTTCCACCACTCAAGTGTGTAATGCAGGCTCGGTTCATAATCGCAGAGAATCTCAACTGACTTGCCCTTGCGCAGAAGAATGTTACGGACTGCCGCATACAGCATTGAATCATTCTCCTCAAACGGTGCATTGAGACATCTCTCTCTTGCGGATGCAGCACCTTCCATAAGCTTATCAATATCTGCACCGCTTGCTGCAATTGCAAGAAGTCCTACTGCTGTCAGCACTGAGAAACGTCCGCCTACATCATCAGGTACAACGAATGTCTCATAACCTTCTGCCGTAGCAAGATTCTTTAAAGCTCCCTTAGCCTTGTCAGTAGTTGCATATATTCTCTTTGCAGCCTCTTCCTTGCCATACTTCTTCTCAAGCATCTTCTTGAATATACGGAATGCTATTGCAGGCTCTGTTGTAGTTCCTGACTTTGATATAATATTTACAGAAAAATCCCTGTCGCCAATAACATCTATAAGATTGGAAATGTATGTAGAACTTATTGAATTACCAACAAAATATATCTCAGGAGTCTTACGTATCTCCTTAGATACTGAATTATAGAAATTGTGACGGAGGAACTCAATTGCTGCCCTCGCACCAAGATATGAACCGCCTATTCCGATTACCACAAGCACCTCAGAATCAGACTGTATCTTAGCCGCTGCCTGCTTAATTCTTGCAAATTCATCCTTATCATAGTCTACAGGAAGATCTATCCATCCAAGATAATCATTACCTGCCCCGCTCTTAGACAGAAGTACCTTCTTAGCCTCTTCTGTTATAGCCTTCATAGACTCCATCTCATGGTCTCTGATAAACCCCTTTGCTCTTGAATAATCATACGTTACCTTTGCCATATTAATCCTCCATTCCACTCCGCAGTTTTCTTGAAATATTAATTAATGCATCAGCCGGTTCAGAAGCCTTCCCCTCCGGCATCACTATCTTTATTATAGTCATTTATCGTTAATTTTTCAACAATATTATCTGATATAACCAAATTGTGCCTCAATATCCGACATTTTCTTTTTCATTCTGCGGAAGTCAGCAAGTGATGCATATCTGTCCAGCTTTCTGATTATACTTCTGCCTCCCGCAATACCGGCAACTGATACCGTCAGGACAAGCACTGTGACAGCTGCCGTCACACATGCCGCATCATAATCTGATGCATATATGTTATACATAAAATCCCCTCCTTATAATGGACATGCTATCACTATCCATTATAAAGAGGGGATATTACAGTTAAAAGCAGATTACGTCTGCAATTTGCTACAACAAGCCACAAGTTTCGGATTTATTTGCGCTCATCATACACCATAAGTGCCTGACCTATAGTCTTTACATTGGTACTTCTCATTATCTCGTACAGAGAATCAAGCTTAGCCGATGATACAAACTCACTTCCGATATAAGCCTCATAGTTAGATGAAATATATATCTTCTGTTGTTTTACCCTGTCCTGAAGCTTCGACAGACTTGCTGCCTTTTCTTCAAGCTCAGTCTTCATCGCCTGGATTCTGTCCCTGTCACGGCTCTCAATCTCATCCACAATGTCCGGTCTGGTAGAATTGTCAAATTCTTCAAGAGCAATGGCTCTCTCACCTTCAATGCGTTCCACATCAGAATACAATTCACCAAGCTTGTCGTCAAAGCTCTCGAGACCGTACATTTCTTCGTTGGTGTCCTTCTTTATTGAGCGTCTTATTTTCTTAATCCTGCGTTTATTGGCATCAATCTTTTTCCTGGTTGTACGCACCCCAAGCATTGTCTCTGCGTGAGGAACAAATAATATGTCATTGATGCATTTGTATATGAAAAATCCAAGACATATTATAAGCAGGTATATTCCCGACATAACAAGCTTACTAAGCTCCGGAAATATCAGATTGATTATAAGGGGTACTGCACAGTAAAATACCGCAAACACAGCAATACAGATCAGTATATCCTTAATTCCCTTGGTAACAAATAATGCCAGATAAAGTCTGTTCCTGCACATTCTCGGTATTCTCTCAACCCTGAACGCCTCAAGAATCTGACTGTTCATCTCCTCATTATCCCTGGCAAGGTCCTCTGTCTCCATTGCAATGCGCTCTTTTATTCCTTTGCTCTTAGCCTTCTCGCGCTCTGCCTGAACCTGTTTTACCTTTTCCTTATCGATATCAATGGCATTGTTAAATCCGGCAGCCACATCATCACGTCTCTTCTTCACAGTGGCATCAACTTCGTCTTTAACATTCTTACACATCACATCGATATTCTTTGACAGGCTTGATACACTCTGGTTGAGCGCATAAAGTCTGTCACAGTTGCCCTCATATTCCTTAACGTCACTTCTTACCTGTGCAAGCACATTAATGTCACCTGCAAGTATATTCTGATCTGCCATAAGCTTCACCTCATGTATTATACATGTACTATAGCATTACCTGTTAGTTATTCCTGTAAAAGTTAATAAGACATCCGTCAAGGATAATCTGTCTCTCATCATCTGTAAGGTCGCCTACAGTAAGTTCGAATTCCTTAAGTGAATCTCCGACAACATATGCCTTGATTACATCATCCTTATTCCTGATTGCATCTACTATTCCCGGTACAAATATATAATCTCCGTTAGCAAACGGAAGCTCACCATCCTTAATAATGAATGGAAGCATGCCCCAGTTAATAAGATTAGAACGATATCTCTTCGTTGCATACTCATTAGCTATGTTAGCCCATCCGCCAAGAACCTTCTGGCATGACGCAGCCTGCTCTCTGGCTGATCCGTCACCAGGCTTAACTGCAAATATTGTACTTCCTATTGCTATTGTGTCCCTGCTTATCTTATATGATTCCTTAATCTTATCCATGACAGGCTTAAGTTCAGGGAATGCCTCTGCAGGACAGTTACCTGCAACTCTTGCTTCTTCAGCCTTCTTAACTTCCTTGGCACGTCCTACATATGCCGGATCCTTTCTTGAGAGTGTGAACTCTGCAAGGCCTATTGGGTTAGATCTGAATGATGATGTCTCACCCGAAGGAATAAGCTCATCAGTTGTAGTTACCGGATCATGTATCTCTGATACAACCTTAAGGAGCAGATTCTCAGGAAGTGGCTCCATTGCAGGCCAGTCCTTAATATTAGGACCAAACTTTATCTCCACAGACGGATCTGCTACTCCGTGGCTGTCAAATACTCTGTTCTCGTATATTGTCTTATCAAAGAAATACTTAGGATTCTTATACTCAACATCCATATCCGTTGCTGCTGTAAGGAAGCCCTTATTAGCCGCTGTTGCCGCAATAGAACGCGCGTCCATAAGTGCAACTGATGCAATCTGACCGTTCTGAAGCTTAGAGCCTTCACGGTTAGGGAAGTTACGTGTTGAATGTCTGATTGAAAATGCATTATTAGCCGGTGTATCACCTGCACCAAAGCAAGGACCGCAGAATGCAGTCTTAACGATTGCACCTGTCTGCATAAGATCAGCAAGCGCTCCGTTCCTGGCAATCTCCATATAGATAGGAGTACTTGCAGGATATACGCTGAGCGTAAATTCATCATCGCCTATACTCTTGCCGCGGAGTATGTCTGCTGCCGCACAGATATTCTCAAAACCGCCGCCTGCACATCCCGCAATGATACCCTGGTCAACATAAAGCTTACCGTCTATAACCTTGTTCTTAAGTGTAAAGTCAACCTGTCCGTCAAGGCTTACCTTGGCACGCTTCTCAACATCATCAAGGATATCCATAAGGTTGGCATTAAGTTCTTCAATAGTATATGTGTTGCTCGGGTGGAATGGCATTGCTATCATCGGCTTAATCTCGCTTAAGTTAACATATACAACTCCATCATAGTAAGCAACATCTGCAGGATTAAGTTCTGCAAAATCAGCGCTTCTTCCATGAATGTCATAGAATTCCTTAATTCTGTCATCAGTTCTCCAGATAGATGACAGGCATGTTGTCTCTGTTGTCATAACATCAACGCCAATACGGAAATCAGCGCTAAGGTTAGATACACCAGGGCCTACGAATTCCATTACCTTATTCTTAACATAACCGTTGCCGAATACCTTACCGATAATTGCAAGTGCAACGTCCTGAGGACCTACACCCTTCATCGGCTCTCCTGTAAGATAGATTGCAACTACGCCCGGCATCTTTATGTCATATGTCTTATTAAGGAGCTGCTTAACAAGCTCAGGTCCGCCTTCACCCATAGCCATTGTTCCGAGAGCACCGTAACGTGTATGACTGTCTGAGCCCAATATCATCTTACCGCCGCCTGCAAGCATCTCTCTTGCAAACTGATGAATTACAGCCTGATGAGGAGGTACATACACTCCACCATACTTCTTGGCACATGTAAGGCCAAACATATGATCATCTTCATTAATTGTTCCGCCCACTGCGCAAAGACTGTTATGACAGTTGGTAAGTACATATGGGATAGGAAACTTCTCAAGTCCTGAAGCTCTTGCTGTCTGGATAATTCCTACAAATGTAATGTCATGTGAAGTAAGCTTATCGAACTTAATCTGAAGCTGCTCCATATTGCCTGATGTATTATGCTTTTCAAGAATCGAATATGCCATTGTACCCTTAGCAGCCTCTTCCTTAGAAGGTACACTGCCAAGCTTTGATGCAAGTATTGCCTGTACATCAGCATTATCTTCAATTATCTCAGTTCCATGAAGCAGATATGCTCCACCATCACTTAAATTGATCATTTTATGCTCTCCTTGTATTATGGAAAAAATTTTATCAGTATTATATCATCAGTTACTGCTGTGACGCAAGTTTTTCAATGAGATCATGCGCAAGCTTTTCATCAAGCTTACCTTCCTGCCACTTGAGGTTGACCGAGTCTCCTTTATATCTTGGAATGATATGCATATGAAAATGAAATACAGTCTGTCCTGCAATCTCTCCGTTATTCTGGAGAAGGTTCATTCCGTCACATCCAAGCTCGTCATTAAGGAACTTCGCAATCTTTGACGCAACTGCAAATACGTGTCCGGCAGTCTTTTCATCCATTGAAAATATATTGTCAAAATGTTCCTTTGGAACAACAAGTACATGTCCTCTTGTTGCAGGGCCGAGATCGAATATTACCTTAACAATGTCATCCTCATATAATGCATTCGTTGGGATATCCCCATTTGCAAGTTTACAAAAAATACAATCATCCTTTTTCATTATGAATAATCCTCCTTTTTCCGCATTATGTGCAGTCGAACTTTGTCGATTTGTCAGCATTTACCGCCGGCATTTTTTATTATATACTTAAATCATACTAATAATCAATGGAGAGGAGCTCATAAATATGCCTTTTTCTGACAATGACAACCAGCTTATTAATAAAATGAAAACCGAGGCTCCCGAATTCTATGATCTGTTCATGCGTACATGTAATATATATGAGTGTCAGGCTTCAAGCGCATCACACGATATACTGAATCATATCACCGTACTTCACGGAACCCTTCAGGTTCTTGAACACCGCTCCAATGATATCAAACATGACCCTGTATGGATGAATTTCAGTAAGGCGCTTCACTCTCTGATTGACTATATTAATACGACATCTGAGCTTCGTTATGCACGCCACTGCAACAAAAGCTACTTTGATATTCTGGATATATTATGGAATATTCCTCTTAATCTTGATGATATGTTTGAAACTATAGGTGAAACCCACTCCCGCAATTACAGGCTTGATTTTCCTGAACAGTTTCCTCTTGTATATGCCGACTGTGACAGAATTAACTCTGCACTTCTTGCAATAGCACGCAATGCTGTCGAGGCTACTGATGAGGGTGATGATATCATAATACGTGCATCACTGGATGCTAACGTATTATCTGTTGTTGTAACTGATTATGGCTGCGGATTCTCAGAAGATGCATTATCGCATGTGTTCCATGCATTTGAAAGTGAGAAGACCGGACATGCCGGTGTAGGACTTGCCATAGCAAGAGCAGTTGCCAGTGCACACGGCGGCAGTGTAAGCATAACACCGCTTGCCACCGGTACATCTGTAACTTTCAGCTTTAGAATATAATTTGAATATTATAATTAAAATTTGAATATTTCATCGAGCGTTCTCAGTATTCTGAAATCTCCCTTGGCTGTCATAGCACCTGTCATGAACGCTCGCTGGAATGTCATTCTTCCATATACTATATCATCAAACACCTGCTGTTCCATCTTTCCCACGACATCCGCATTATTGCTTCCTTCGCTCACCAGAGAGATATCTGCATTCTGCCCGTTAGCTTTAATACTTACAGTCTTCTGCTTATCGCTTATTACAATAATATAAGAAGCGTCAAATCCGTTCCTGCCTTCGTAATGCGTCTTAAGCGTTGATATGTAATAATCGTCTCCGCCTCTCTGCTCATCATCGAGCATCTCCATGAACATTCCTGCAAGATCCTGTATATCCTGCTTCTGAGTTGCAACGAACTTATCATTGGCAACAAACCTGGATAACTGTTCGCTCTCCTGTGGGGTAAGCTGGAGTGTCTCCTTCATAAGTGCCCTCTTCATCGCTGCGTTGCTTGACGGAAATGTCTTAACCTGCTGTGATACAGTCCTGTACACATTCTCTGCCATCTTCTCTACAAGTGCCGTTGTATCATCCTCAAGTTCAGCCGCATCCTCATCAACATATGCACAGATTCCGTTCATTGCTTTACCACCAAGAATCTCCCATGCGTTAGAAAGCGTAAGTGCCGCCTCCCTCTCTCCGTAGGTCTTCGCCATAACAACAGGGAACATGTATATTGAAGCTATCTTATCCTTATCACCGTAAAGCCAGCAGGCATCGAGAAAGTCCTGCATAATTCCGCCTATTCCGAACCATTCTACCGTAACCGCAAGTATGACGGCATCTGCATCCTTAAGCGTCTGTGGAAGTGTTGTAATTGAACTTCTCAGCTCATGGAGGTCATACCTTGACACATGTACCTTAAGCTCGTCAAGTACATCCTGAACCTTACCAAGCACTGACAGCGTCGGGTCTTCTACCATACCTCTTCCGCCATAATATATATTAACATTCATTCCTTACATTCCCTCTCTTATCAATGAATTACATAGCTCAAGAATATCATATCGGATTTGAATTTACAACCCTGTAGAGAGATGCTGCAAATGTTATAACATCGCCATTATTAAGCCTCTTCGGCTCATTCGGTATAAGCCTTCTGCCATTGACATATGTGCCGTTGCCGGAGTACAGATCCTTCACCACAACTTCTTCATTCTCAATACTGATCTGTGCGTGCATCCTGCTTACATACGCATCATCAATAAACACATCCGCCTCCATGCCATGCCTGCCGATAACACATGGCAGCCGGTCAATTATAATCCTGCCATTTTCCGGATTATCATCATGCCACAATTCAAGCACATGTGTTACATTAGAGACATCAGCATTACACAGTTTCCGTGTTGCATATACATCTTCCGAAACCGCATCCGGCTGCCTGTGCTGCTGTCTTTGCTGCTGCCTTTCGTGTTGATTCACCGGCGTTGTTTTCCCGGCTGCTTCTGCTGCCTTTGCCGCCTTTACTGCCTTTGTTTCCTTCCCCATACGTGATGCCATTGTATACATTGCAGCAGGTACTGCCATCAGAACTATAGCGGATATCAGAGGAATTCTCACCGGAAACCGCGAGCTGAACACCTGGCTTAATATGATAAACACACTTATGATTACGGCAATGCATCTGACGATACCCGGATTAACATTAATAAGTTCCGTATTCTTTATCGGCGCATGTTCACTGTGTCCTATATTCAAATCCGGTGCTTTGTCCTCAGCAGCTCCATCCTTTCCACATTCTTCTGCCGGCACGCAGCTATTATGTAAATCTCTGGGATCCCCCTGTATAATATCTACAAGCTCCATAATCGTTATATTGCTTCTTCGCGTATGCTGATATGCTTCATAGAATCTCACAGTATCTTCACGTCTTCCATACTGCATATGCTCCATGTAATACTCAAACAGATGCTGCAGCTTTACATTAACAGGCGTGGTTTCCCCGGGTACATATACAAACCCGGCTTTTCGGCTGTCAGAATCCCACATAATATATTGCGGCTCAAGTACAATACCATCCCTGTCAAGAAAATACTCATCAAGCGCCACAAGTGTTCTGTCAATACACTTTAATATGTCAAGAATAACATCCGTTCCGCTGTTCTCCCTGCTTCCGATATCTTTTAACGATTCATATCCATGTGTATCATAATAATATGCAATCCTGTTATTAACACTCTGTGCATGCATATCCAGAATTCCTTTTATTCTGTTATTCCTGAGCATTCCGGTTATATACGGGGGAATCTCCCCCTCAACCTCCGGATATATTTCGATATAACTGTTATTATCTTCATTTATAAATCTGCCTTCCACAAAATTCCCTCCGCATATATGCAACTATCCAATTATATTCTTTGCAGCATTAATAAGCCTTATAAATCCCGGCGGTGAATTCACCGTAATATCTGCCCCCGCACTCACATTATGTTTTTTCGTAATACGTGATATCATGTCAGGAGTATTGCCGTAACACACAACCGAAACCATCTTTTTCCCATCCTGCACCTCCAGCCTTACATTACGCATTGATATCGTCTTCTCCGCAGCATATATCTGCCCTGCATCACATATATTTTTCTTTACGATATTCCTGTCAGCCCCGGACATTACCGCATAGTCAGACAGCTCCATCTCAGCTTTTACGCCAAGCTTCAGTGCTGTACTTTTGGCAATCAGATTATCATGAATATACAGATCAAGCATTATCAATGATACCGTTATAATTACAAAAAGCGGCACTATAACTGCATTTTCCACAGTAATTGAACCCCTCAGCCGCATAATATCACCCCCACATATCCTGCCAGCAGATAAGGTATGAATGCTATAGTGCTTTTTTTCTTCACCTTTCCTGCCATAAGTAAAACAGGCATCATTACCGCAGCTATCGTACCTGCAAACATGAGCGCCATAACTGACACATACACTCCCCCAGCAGCACCAATAACCATAAGCACCAGCCCATCTCCGCTTCCTATTGCCTGTCCCGCCATTACACTCAGCATAATGATGAATGCTCCGGGAAGCATTCCGCATAATATATCTTTCCACCCCATATTGCCGCATATCAGATTGCACGCTGCCAATGCTGCAAGCACTGTAACAGCGCATACCGCCGATATATTTCTATGTCTGTAGTCGACTACCGCTTCCACTCCGAGAAATACTACAAGAATAGCATTAATTATGTACCACATTTGCTGCATTGCCGCATTCCTTTCACTGATGTTTTTAATACCTTGATTACATTGCGTCTTATCTTAGGGCAACTACTATTTGAATGATACCTGCCGCCATATTCCGTAATATATACTTCGGACAGGCCGCTGTAATCCGTCCCGCAATATTCGCATCTGTAATATATGCCTCCGCTTTTATTACGCAGCTTATTCACAGATACCGAAGATACCTTACTGACAGCTATATCTATATATGTACATGCCCTGTCCGTATGATATACATCACCATCCTGCGTTACATATACATATTCCTGTGTGTTGCTTTCAGAAGCACTGTCCTTTGCATACATATCACTTCCTGTCCACGCACTGACACACACTTTCTGGGTAAATGTCCTTATCGCGACTCCAAATACATCAAAAGGATTCCTCATGGCATATCTTACTTCAAGTTCGATATCATTATTACCATCACGTATTTTGGAACCCGTCATTATATATCCTGCATTACCGCCGCTTATATGCATTTTTTCCGCATAATCCGCACCCGTCTCCCTGATAAACAGTGCATATACGGCTGCAATATCAATACCTCTTTCCAGTATGGATTTTTCCGGAAATGCATCTGCCACATTTTGATTTGATGATATCGCGCCATCACTGTCATCTCCGTTTTGCAGGCAGTCAGACAGATATGCATAACGTGCCAGCAGTCTGCACTCGTTATACAGACTTTCCTGTATATGAAGCTGCACTGACAACATCTGCATAATATACATGACCGCAGTAACCGCATATATAAACAGCGGCATCACAAGCGCTGCCTCAACAGTTGCGGAAGCTGATAAGTATGCCCTGTGCACGTTGGGCGAAACGATACACGATATGTTATTTTTATTATATCTGACCGGTTTTGCTTCCTTTTGTTCCTTTCTGCCATTATGGCCTGCATATATTCTGTTAATAGTTGCATTGATATATCTTCCGGGCATACTTGTCACCTCCCGCAACCCATCCTGTTAATATGCTGTCTTCTCATCATTAACAGATTAATATCCGTATGACACACTCTGGACACTGTATCTGCTGTTTCTGTACGCTCCCGCCTTAAATGATATGTCCGCATCCATACCGCATATATGATTTCTCATTCTGAACTCCTGACATCCGCGCCTTACTGCCCACAGCTCTATCTGTGCCATTGTCCTGTAATACTTTTGATTACGCTGACACATCATAAGAAGTATCCGCAGATACTCTTCATAATCAAGTCCTTTGCTGCTTCCGGAATCTGACCTGTCTGAATCTTTTTTCCCAAAATCACAGGCAGCAGCTCCCTCAAGACTCAGTTTCCACGTTGCCGACGTCTTGGCAAGCTCTACCTTATCCCCAGCCATTAACTGCCTTACGTCCGACAACGCTTCCGCGTAAGCCCATAATGCCATGATTACATATTCAGCAGCCGTGACTACTGCCGGCATTCCCGTAAAACCAAACATTGCAAGCGCCAAAGCGTAGCACTCCTGCCTTCTGGCGCTGTCTGTCATAAGACAGACAAAATTTGTCCCCTCTCTTAATGCAGACAGCTTAAGGACAGTCATAAAAAGATTGTCATAATCTGTCCTGCATCCGTTAAGTATGTACTCCGCCTGGTAATCCAGCAATTCGCCTTCATCACCTGATACACTGGCATTCTCTGTATTTGTGCCGCCTCCCCGGTCATTCGTTATATAATCCGTATAGCTGTCAAAATGCATCATCACATATTCATCATAAAGTATCGTATTCTTTATCTGTGTAAGTACGCCATCCAGATGCGACCTGTCATAACTTACGGCTGAATCTGCCAGGTCTGAAAATGTTATCTGCTTCTCCGATACCTCTGCCCCATCTTCAAGCACAATCCCCATCATGCCTTTGGACATTACATCACGCACTCTCTGAAACATCCCCTTATCCGCCTTATTCTTCTTAAATACAACCCCTGAATAATTAAATTTCAGTCCCGAATATCTTATTGCCTGCGCAGTCATCCGGGCATCATGTGACCGGTCCTGCACTTCTCCGTAGCTGCCATTGCGGTAAGCATTGCTTATGTCCTGTGTTCTCTGTGAAAGCAGCATAAAATACGGCAATATATCCCTTAATGCCGAATATACCGCCTCCGCATCGCAGATAGCGTCATCCGTTGCGAATTGCCCGATTTTCCCTGCATCTTCATACAGGATATCCGCGACTTCCTTTCCGATAAGATTCCTGCTCTCATCTATATGACCTTGCGCAGTCTTTGCCTTTTTCACAACCGAATCTTTGCTTTTCCTGTACATATTGCAAAGTTCTATTCCTCTTTCGCACGCAGCTTTTGCTGAATCCACAGCATCTTCAAGTTCAGATATTGAACCGGAGACTGATGCCTTCAGCCATCTCTCCTTTTGTGGTGATGCATCATCATCAAGATTATCCAGCTCATATGCATCATCCTGAATATCACTTAATATTGCTGACAGATTGGAATAATGCGGTTTCATGACATTATATACACGCAGATCACTTACCCCCATAAGTGATGGTGACGGCTCATCAGGCGCCGCTGTTTTGACAAATCCCTGTCCTGTTGCAGCAGGTCCGTCATTCTCACTTTTAAAATAACCTCCGGCAGAGTCAATTCCTTCTACCTGCGCAATCAGCTCCAGTAATACCGAATCAATTGCTGCAATATCCTCACGGCACTGTGCAATCTCTTCCGCCAGTTCTCCCGTCCTGTACTCTGCCCTGATTCTTTTTTCGCTCCCCATGAGCATATCTGCAAATTCACTAAACACGCCATATTGCATATATGAAGCTACTGCCGATGCAAATACACTGCCACCTTCATCTGTCGGGTATGTCTTTGCTGTAATGTCACATGCCAATGCCTGTGCCCCTCCGAATCTTCCGTTATTCTCACAGCTCTTCCTGGCATATGAAGTAATGTCAGCTTCAAGCGACTGCCTGTCAGGCATTATAAGAATATTAAATCTGTCTGCAATCTGCCTTGTATAACCTGCAAAGACCGATTCAACAGCCAGATTGGCAGCAATTCCAAGCTTTACATTAACCGCTGCATCAGATGCTGATTTTATTGAGGTGCATACAACCGCAAGCACCAATATTATAGTAAGTGATGCAAGCACGGTTATCTGTGCTTTTAATCTGTAAAACCGCATACATTTCCAATCTCCAATCCCATAAAATGTTACATCTTTTCTGTCTATATCTGATTGGCCTGGCTCGTCATCTTTGACAATATAGAATTGACAAGTGATGTAATCTGTCTCTTGAAGATTACTACCAATCCGATAAGGACAATGATTATAAGGATGATTTCAACAACACCCATTCCATCCTCATCTTCCACAAACTTTGTTATAATATTTTTCACCATATATATTCCCCCATTCTTATTCCGTCAGAAATTGAAAGACATCATAGCAGGAACCATTACGATTACCATAACTACCGCAAGCATAAGTATCATTGGCAGTAATAATTTTGTTCCTGCCTCTTCTCCAAGCTGCTTTGCAAGATTCTTGCGCTGTTCAAATGCTTCCGCTGATTCCTGTTCAAGAAGCACCGAAAGTCCTCTTGTGCCTTTCCGTACATTCTGTTCAAGAAGCGTGCCGAGCTTTCGGTATTCCTTGATACCGCATCTCCGTCCAAATTCAGCATATGCCATATTCTCAGACATCCCTGACTGCATCTGACGAAGCGTCGTCATCATCTCCTCATATACCGCATGGTACTTTTCCTTTGGCATGTCCTTCATCTTATTATTGTAGTCAAGTGCAATCTTTTCCCATGCACGCCTTACCGACATGCCCGCACCCGTAAGAAGTGTCAGCTTAGACACAATCTCAGTGTAATCATATTGAAGCTGCTTATTCCTCAGCCTTACAGCCTTGCGTTTTCCCTGTTCACGTCCTGCTATTAACGCGGCCGCTGCCAGTACACCTGCCATAATTATTGCAGGAACAGCATTTCCGCTATTCTCCTCATAACGTATGGAATGTCCTTCAACACTTTGCGGCAGACTTACAGTATCAGAATGCTTTTCAGATTCAAGTACCGCATCGACGGATGCTTTTACTGATTTCCACAGCCTTTCTTCCCCATTCAGATCCGGCTGTTCAACATGTACCTGATACCTGTATTCAGATTTATAACTTCCGCATGTCATCAATGCTGTAAGTTCAACATTGGTTCCGGTACCGCCAATACTATCAGTATTGACGCTTCCATCATATCCGACGATATCGTAATCTGACGAATACCATTCAACATTTATTCCATATTCAGGTATCTGCGTCATAAGATTAAGATCTCTGGTTACATGCTGTAAGGACTCATTGTCCGCAACAATATTATCAGACACAAAGCTGTCTGCACCGGCAAAGCTGTTCATAGCTTCCTCATACGTGGGCTGCCTTGGCAGGACCTCCACAGCTATCTGCTGTTTTTGCCCACTATTCTCATCTATTGCCTGTATGTCCAGATTCAGCGCACCCTCTCCTGCTCCCGGTCTTGTAATCCGCCCATTATCCAGATTCGTATTCTTTCCTGCACAAAGTGCTGCAGCACTTAAAAATCCTGTTATAACAATGGCTCCGGCTGCTACAATAATTCTGTACATCCATTCATGCTGAATATTAATTTCCAGCTTTTCTTTTGCAAACCGTTCACACTTAACGGTGCAGTGCTCTATATATTCGCCGATATCCATACAATCTCCCCCCTGTTACGCATATCTATGCATCTATACCTTTATATCCGTTATCTTTCTCCCCAACGCGATTGCCAATGCATATACCGCAAGACACCCCGTCATCACTGCCACCCCTGCGGCATTGCCATACAGAGGCTCTATAAATTCAGGCGATGCAAGCCGCAGATATACAATTATTCCAAACGGCACAAAATTCATTACCATCTGCTCCATGCGCCGTCCGCTTATTATTGTCCTTATATCTTCAGCCACCTCATTCTTATCCCTTATAACTGACGCTGTATTACGGATTATTGACATAAGGTCTCCTCCGCTTCTCTTGGCGTACCTGAATACCTGGGCAAAATACAGAATATCCTCCACTCCGCTCTCGGCCGCAAAATCTTCAAGAATGTCCTCAATATTCTCATTCTGTGCCATTCTGTTGCATATAATCCTGAACTCTTTTACTATCCTGCTTTCACTTCCATATAACATCTGCATCTCTTTGTATGCTTCCCTGAATGCATTTTCAATTGAATAACCTACGTTAAGTGAGAATGAAACTGCTATTATTCCGTCTTTAAATGCACCGGCAAGTCGCTCATCCTCCCGCTTTGCAAGCTCTCTTTTTTGAATTCTCACATATACCCAGCACAGTGGAAGCAGCAGAATAACCGCAAGAAACGAGTTATAAAATATGATTCCCACCGCAACAGGTATGAAAAGACTCTTAAGCCACAATCTAATGTCCTTTCCAAATGCTATTCCCGCATGCAGTTTTCCGTCTGTCCCCAATCTCTCACCCCCGCAGCTATAAATTTATCTGTATTAGTCATGCATCCACACTTCACCAGTCTTCCGCATACCCTGCCATCCTGCTCTCCCGTTTCTTCAAATCGGTACAGCGGATTAAGCGCAATTTCACCATCTTTGTATCCCGTTACTTCGACTATCTGCAGCACTCGCCTTGATTTGTCACGCAGCCTTCCAAGATGTACTATAATATCTATCGCCGAACCGATCTGGCTTCTTATTGCCTGAACAGGCATATCCATTCCCATAAGGACCATTGTCTCAATTCTGTTAAGCATGTCTGTCGCACTGTTGCTGTGTCCTGTGGAGAGACTTCCTTCCATTCCGGTATTCATTGCCTGAAGCATATCAATTGCCTCAGCACCCCTTATCTCTCCCACGACTATACGATCCGGACGCATTCGCAGGCAGGACTTAATCAGGTCTCTTATTGTTATTGCATTATTGCCTTCCATATTGGCATTGCGCGTCTCAAGGCGTATCAGATTACGTGGTTTTCCGTCCACATCATGTATCTGAAGTTCTGCCGAATCTTCAATCGTAATGATTCTCTCATCTGCAGGTATATAATTGGACAGTGCATTAAGGAAGGTTGTCTTACCGGAACCCGTTCCGCCACTTACAAATATGTTATATCTTGCCTTTACCGCACACTCCATGAAGCATGACACCTCCTTCGTTATTGAGCCCAGCTCTATAAGCCGTTCTATGGTTATCGGTGTATCGTAGAACTTTCTTATAGTTATTGCAGGCCCTTCAATCGCAATCGGATCAAGTACTATGTTGACACGGGAACCGTCTGCAAGTCTTGTATCAAGAATCGGCTCCGTTTCATTAACAGTTCTGTTAGACCACGCGGCAATTCTCTGCGCTACGTCCTCGAGATCCTGCTGCGACTCAAAGCATCTGCCGCTGAGGCTTATACGGCCCTGTCTCTCAATAAAAATCCGTCCCTGCCCGTTGACCATAATCTCGGTTATCGTGTCATCATCAAGCAGATCCTGCAGTACGCCGAATCTTCTCATTGAATTAAATACATTTCTGCGTATATCAAGCCTTGAATTAACCGGAAGCGGAATCTGTGATGCAACATATCCCATTGTGTTGTCAATCAGACCAAGCAGCTCTTCGTCCGTCATGTCCTCCCCAAGGTTCATCTCTTCCCTGACGCGGTTCTTCAGCATATCCTGTGCTTTTGACTGCAAATTATTATCCAATGATATCTTTGTCACTGCCAGCTTTTAACTACCTCCCTTGCATGTCTTCCAAGCGTGCCATACTCTGCTGCATCAAGATATCCCTTATCAAGCACCATACCGTTATCCTTCGGCAGCAGCATTTTCTCTATAATTCCGCATATATGCTCTCTTCCCATTGACAGCATATAAGTCTCAAAATCATTTAACTTCTGCATTGAGATGTAGTCCTCGCGCACAGGCATTATCGCTCTTGTACATACCTCAAGCACACGCCACGGCTCACTTACAAGTGTTCCTATGTCCAGAATTATCGTGTCATACAGCCCGCTTGAAGCTATATCTGTTATAAAATCCTGCCACTCCTCCGCCGTCTGGCATGTAATGTCATCAGCGCATCTTATTGGCGGAATATAATATACGTCGCCTGTCCTGCCGACAATCTTCTCAAGTGCATTGGCAAATGCTGCCCTGTTAGTCCTGTATGTATAGAGTGCATCCGACATATTTCCCTCACCACAGTCAGGAAGAAGTTCCGACAGTCCTGAGAATTCCTCCATATTCACGTATAGCACACGCTCCTGCGATTTGGCGCATGCAGAAGCAAGTGCCAGTGCAAATGATGTCTTGCCTGCATAATGTATCGGTGAATATATTCCGATAACCTTTCTGTCATCAGCGTATGTATATATTCTTGAGACTTCATCTCCGACAATTGAATATATCAGCGAGTCCGCCTGCTGATACTTATAGACCTCTGAGACCTTTTCATTACTGTATGTCCCTGCTGTGCCTGAATCCTCCCGCAATACAACAACCCTGTTTACTCTGTGCGTGTCCGTAATCTGCTCCATTGCCTCTTCCCCAACCACAAGCAGAGGCAGCTGCCTGTCTGCCATATATTCACCGAGTGCAGATTCCTCCGTGAACATAATTGTCCTGTAATTAACACCTTTACGTGAATTCATGGCATTCATAAGTCTTCTTGCGTACTGTTCATCATAATCAAAAACCGCACATACTTTTTCCATTATTCTCTCCCCCTCATGTCATTTTCCCTTAAAATTCTCACCATATAATCTGTGTACTTAATATGCTCATAATCAGTGCCGCTAATATTGCATACGAAAAATGTATTCTGTGCATACCGCATCCCCTCCTCCTTATAAGAACCGGAATTCCGTACAACGCCGATATCACCAGTGCCACAGCGAATATCACACATGCCCTCTTAACGCCCGTAACCGATGCAATAACGCACATAAGCTTGATATCACCAGCACCAACCGCATGCACGAGATATACCGGAATCAGAATAATCAGCATCACAATCATCCTTGCCGGAATATCAGCAATCATGCCCGGACTGCATGTATTCATCCACACTGCTTCTGTAATTATTCCGCCCGCGATTGAAAAAGCCGCATACAGCATAAGTCTGTTAGGAATCCTATAAGAAATATAATCGCCGGCTGCCGCCGCCAAAGTAACAGCTGTCACCGCTGCCATACCAAAAATCTGCAGACAGGCCTCCTTTCCGTGGCTTAGCGTTGCTGCGCGCTGCCACTGTCTGATAAAACATATTTGGAATTATCTGATAATAAACTGTATAGATTCTTATAGCCGTGACTATAATTAAGATGATGGTAAAAATTACTTATAACGAAACCTTTAAGAAATCTTAATGAAAGCAGGTCTTATGTTCAGAAAAGAAAAAACAAAACAAAAACCGCTTACTTACGAAGAAAAATATCTTCTTGAGGAAATTGCCATGACAAAAAATGCTATCGAAACAGCATATTCCAACTTTGAAAATGCTGTTGAACCTGACCTGATAGACTGCTATATCTATCAGCTCAATTCAGAACAAAAAAGATACAAGTACTTAATCGAACGTGCCAAAGCAGTCCAGTACCGTAATGAACAGCTCTGCAGGAATTGACTGCTGTGCTGTGATTAACAATTTATCATCGCCGCAGGCAAAAGTCAACAGAAAAACCCGCTTAATTACGCACAAAAAAGCCGTTAAAAGATTGTTATACATTAACAAACTTTCAACAGCTTTTTTATTTTACAGAATATATTTTTCGCAAGTGTAATAAATATTGTTATACATTTACAATATTTTATAAATGTGCTGTGCAATATGACTACCGCTCGTCCATCATCGCTTCAAGATATCCCCTGTCCCACAGCATAATCTTAAGCTTCTTTGCAACATTGACTGCAGGCGTCGTAAAATACTGGTTTGTCATGACAACACCGACCATGCAGTCATAATAATCACGTCCCGCATATATCTCCTGAACTGCCTTGATACCTACAGGCTCTGTATAGCATTTGCATTGGAACGCATATGATACTCCGTCCTTCTCGGCAAGTATGTCAACACCGTAGTCATGGCTTGCCTTCGTAACCTCTACATCGGTGAATCCGCTTTTTTCAAGAAGATCAGCACAGTACAGCTCAAACTCACCGCCATCCATGTCGTCCCATTCCCCGCGCCGGAGGTGTCTTCTTATCAGTAATAAAACAACGGCTATGGCAACTGCTGCCGCTACAGCCGCTAATGTATAATTTAACAAAATATTTTCCATCCTTATATTCATTGACAATATCAGCTTACTATTTTAGTATAAGAATGTAAGTTCGTAAAGACCAAATCGAAAGAAGTGAAAATATGAATACACAGAATATTAATCAGGAAAATCTTTCACGCCAGCCTAAGCCGCAGCGTCAGCAGAAGGCTAAGCGTCAGAAGGCAAGTCCGTACAGATACCTTCTTATACTCGCAGTTGTTACAATTATCGCTGTCGTAAGTATAATTGCCGCTATATCTGCTAACATAAAATACCGCAGACAGCAGAAGGCTTATGTTGAAGCCGGCATATCCAATCCGGCATATTCCATGGATGTAGCCAATAAGATGGCTCAGGCTGCTGAGGCACAGGGCCGCCAGGCTGTTCTTGACAACATGCGCGAGAATTTTTCTAACGGCACATCAACAATATCATATCTCAAGAAGACATTTACTGATAAGATTGTATTTGCTGATGACGGCAGATACGTCTTTGTTGATATCAATAAGTCGCTTCCTATGCACAACCTCAATCTGTCCGCATTCTCCAAGGATGACAGAGGCTTCATGAACTACAGCGATGCTGCAATCCAGACACACCGCGGAATTGACGTATCGAAGTATCAGGGTGACATTGACTGGAGCCAGGTGAAGACAGACGGCATTGAATACGCTTTCTTACGTGTCGGCTACCGCTCTTACGGAACCGGTATCATCAAGGAAGATGAAGCCTTCAAGACTAATGCGGCAGGTGCCATACAGAATGGTCTTAACGTCGGTGCATATTTCTTCTCACAGGCAATAACTACTGCCGAAGCTGAGGAGGAGGCTGATTTTGTAATTAACACGCTCAAGCCGTTTAAGATTAATTATCCGGTTGTGATTGATGTTGAAGAGATTGTAAATGACTCCTACCGTCAGGAAAATCTGTCACAGGGTGAGCTTACCGATGCAGTTATCGCATTCTGTGAACGTATCAAAGCAGCCGGCTACACGCCTATGATATATGCCAACATCAAGGGATTTGCGTCTCTTGTCGATATAAGCAGACTTACCGCATATGACAAGTGGTACGCAGATTACAACCAGACGCCATATATACCTTATGACATAAGCATCTGGCAGTACAGTGAGAGCGGTAAGGTTAACGGAATCAGCACAAATGTTGATCTTAATATCAGTTTTAAGACATGGTAATTCTGATGCCTCAACACAGCTTCCGCTTTCTGTAAGCATTACTGCTAAGTAAATGTTCTGTATTCAATAAAAATTGCTGTCCGCGGCTTATGCTTCGGACAGCAATTTTTCTTTAACTATTATTTATGTTTAAATATTCTTTGCAGGAATCCCTTTCGCTTTTTGCTCTGCTCGAATTCTTCCTTCATTCTGGCATCAATTTCTTTTTCGTCCTCTTCGTGAAACTCAATGCCTGATTTCTTATACATTTTTTTGTCCACATTCAGTCCCATGGCATCCATGCTTCCGTCTGAGCTGTCGTACTGTCCATACATGGCAGGTCACCTCCTTATTATTTTTATATCATCTGCTGTACCCAAGAATAGCATTAATTCTGGCAAGCACATCATCCTCTTTGATCTTATAATCATTCCATTTGCCATTAGCATTTACAGATACCCAGCCACCGCCTATCTGCCACCGCGAATAGCTGCCATCCGTATACACAATATTAACAAATTGTTCCGGTGCCGCTCCTATGATTCCTTTTCTGGAAAAAGGAGTTCCTTTGAGTCCGTTAAGTAATGCAGCCACTTCATCGCATCCTTGTCCTGATATTTTGACTGATTCGCTACTATACGGCACTATGTACGCCACTTCGTTATCATATATTCCCAACCTCTTTGCAATATTAAACGGAACAAATTTATAAACTGCTCCACATATCAGGCATACTAAGATTAGGGATACTATCACATATTTTAATATCTTCTTCATAACACCTCCACCTCCTATTGCAATACTGTTTTATAATTCATACCATATACCGACTTTGTTATTTTTACAATACACTTTGCGCAAGTGGTCGTTTTTCTTCCCAAGTGGTATATTTTTATGACTATAAGAAAGATTTGGGCTTATAGATATTGCAAAAAAAGCTGCTGTCCAACCGGATTACCGTCTTTAGACGGCAGCTTTTTATATTTTGATTGCTATTATAAACAATATACAAGCAGTCAACAATCTTGCTCATAGTAGTATTTTATATCATCTGCTGTACCCAAGAATAGCATTAATTCTGGCAAGCACATCATCCTCTTTGATCTTATAATCATTCCATTTGCCATTAGCATTTACAGATACCCAGCCACCGCCTATCTGCCACCGCGAATAGCTGCCATCCGTATACACAATATTAACAAATTGTTCCGGTGCCGCTCCTATGATTCCTTTTCTGGAAAAAGGAGTTCCTTTGAGTCCGTTAAGTAATGCAGCCACTTCATCGCATCCTTGTCCTGATATTTTGACTGATTCGCTACTATACGGCACTATGTACGCCACTTCGTTATCATATATTCCCAACCTCTTTGCAATATTAAACGGAACAAATTTATAAACTGCTCCACATATCAGGCATACTAAGATTAGGGATAATATTGAATATTTTATTATTTTCTTCATAACGCGCTCCTTAGCAACCATTAGTTTAAAAAGCTATCAGTATAACTTATCCTTAATATCCATATGGACGGAATGACACATAACTCCATGTACCATGACATCCGCCCCACACATAACGATTTGGGAGTTGTGCTACACCATTTTCTCCCCAGCCATCAACAATCTTAATATATATACTGTCGCCGGCATCATACTCATACATATTATATCCAACAGCTAGCACTGAATGATAATCGTATACTTTGTGATCATGCATATTTAAGTGTGCAGGATACCCTGCATCTACCTCATTAACAATATCCATTCCTCCATGTGTTCCTGTATAGTAATTTAAATTATATCCAATTCCTGCTTCATTAAAATACCATGTATATGCATTATATAAGTTGCTTTCATCTGTTCCACTCTCTAAATTTGTCTCCATGTAATCTATAAATATATTACACACATTCTGCCATGAATCTCTGTATAATCCAGAAAAATGTGATGAATCCCTTCTGTACCAATAATAACACAAATTAGTAGCAACTACTGGTGAACATATTCCCCCCTGTCCAAAAGCTACCATACGAAAATATGGGATATCTCCTCCGGTACTATATTAGTTCTTGCATCTACAGTTTCATAATTATCAGGATAATATATTATATTTCCATCATCTCTTGGATCATCACTCAATAATGCAATATTATCCTCTTTATATACACTATTATATCTGTTTATCTGCTCCTTCCACATATCTTTATTTTTTGCAACATCTTTTTCACTTTCATCATCCAGATTGTTAACGCTTATCAGTGTATTTTCGTCCATCTGCACACAGCCGGCATTTGTTATCTCATATATAACATCTGTTCTTACACCATATACTCCATCTGATATATATAATTTTGATACATCACGCGCATTTCCAATACTTTCTATTGCCTCTTCAAAAAATGATGTTGTTGAATTAGCGAACTCCATAATCGGATTGTCTGTCTTGTTGGCATTTACTATTACATATCCACAAAAATTTCCACTCAGATTATTTAATGTAACATAATATGATACTACCTCTCCTGTCAAATCATATATATTATCAATATTTCTAATACTAAACGGCTCTTTCACTCCATCTTCAAACTGTCTTGTATTCATAATCATATTAACTGCTACCGCAATAACTTCATCAGTTGTTGCACTTTCATTCTCGGCTGCTTTAACTCTGACAGACATTCCAATAGCAATCATCAACGCAATCATAATTGCTGACAATGATAAGTATATTTTCCTCATATTTTTCTCCTTTTAACTCCAATTAACATTTACCATTTGCACCTTTTTGCCCTAATTTCATCTGTTGATAAAAATATATCCATCAACTGATTATCTTTTGAATATCCAATCCCAAATTGATGTTAAACTAATCATGATATCACCTCCTCATAATTAACTTATACATCCGCCGATATTCAATTTCAATGTAAATGTTCTGAAGTGCATTTTTTTGTTCTGAAATGCATTTTAGTGCATACAACTTACGTTAATTTATCAAAGTAACAGTCTTTTATATTGTTATAGTAACCACGAATTCCGATTCACGATGTGAAATTTTCATATCACCTTTTAACGCTTTTACACTTTTTTTGACATTATATAGACCAAATCCATGGTCTCTCACGTCTGCTTTTGTTGTGATTAAGGACACATTATTTACCATGTCTGTGTTTCTCACAATAATTATTGTCTTATTATTATAATTTCTAATATCAAGTCTTATATTTTTTGGAGAATCATCTGACAGTTTTTCAACAGCCTCAATAGCATTATTTAGTAAATTTGATAATATAATACAAATATCATATTCCCTATATTTCATAGCTTCTGTCATCCTGCCTCTGTACTCAAAATCAGCATTAATCTTCTTTGCCTTATAAACTGTCTCCTGAACAATCGCATCTGCAATATAATTACCAACATCGACTCTTTTTGGTATTGCTGAATATGATTTCGTAATCTCTTTAATATAATTATCAAGTTCTTTATACATCCTTCTTTCTATAAGGTAACTTATGCTGTTCATATGTGCATTCATATCATGTCTGAATGAACGTGTTTCAATATTTTGATCATCTATAAGTTCGCAGTATCTTTTTTGCTGTTCCAATATGTCCTTAATCCTTTTATCATTTTCCTTATATCTGATGTCTTTGATGCTGCTATGCACATTTATTAACACAACACACACTAATAGACCTGTAACGCCCAGCAATATCTCATATATAACCGTGCTATTTTTTATGCCTGTCATTAATTCCTGAATTCCAAATATAATAACAGATATTGATACTGTCAATATCATTGTGTTGATTCTATTGTTGGTGGCAAGCATATATCGTTTTATATTTTTAAAATATGATACAACTATGCTTAAGGGAATCCATAAAAAGAAAAGCGCATAACTTTCTGTTATAAATCTTACAAAATAATTTTGTGATGCTGCTCTTGCTATAAGTTCATACGAAGACATATCATGAATACAGATTATCGAATATGCAATATCAAGAGCTGAAACAAATGGTATAGCTATTATTGATTTATATATATTATTTATAACTTTATCATCAAATATCAATATTATTACCCATACATTAAATGCATAACGTAATATTAGTCCAAATGTTCCACCAGTTGCCATGCTCGATGCACATTCTGTTAATATTATTAGTGGTAATGCTATCAGCCGCCATCCATTAAGTACCTTTTTATATTTGTAATCTAATATGTATCTTACACATAATACTTCTTTCAATAACTCTACTAAAGTCAGACAACTATCCATAAATAAACCATTCATCTACATGTACCTCGAAAATCTAACGGCATATTCATTATATTTTTCTTTTATACTTCTAACTTTTAATCTGCTAACAGGAATGCACTCTCCATTAATAAAATGTACAGAACTATCTATACATGAAACATATCTGAAATTAACAATATATGATTTTCCCACTCTCACAAATCCATACACGCTAAGCTCCTGTTCCCACTCATTCATTGTTCTTCGTACAAGGTATTTACTATCACGCATTATAACAACTGAATACACATGTTCAGCTTTTATATAAATTATATCTAATGATTTAATATTAACTATATTTCCATTGGATATTATATTTATATCTTTATTAATTGAACGTTCAAGCATTAAAGTATGTATAACCTCGTCTACCTTATCTAATGTAATCGGTTTCATTATATAATCTATAACATTCCGTCCGTATGCTCTCGTAGCATATTCGCTATATCCTGTAGCATAAGCAATCAGCGCATCCGGCTGTGATATACGGAGATGGTCTCTGATGGCAATCCCATCCATATTATCCAATTTTATATCAAGGAAAATAAGATTATATACTTCCTTAGCATTGCATAAATCCTCTCCTGAGTGATATTGCGATATATTAACATTGTATTTTGACAGAATTTCACTTTTACCGCAAAGTTCTGCTATTCTGTCAGCATCAATTTCATCATCATCACATATTGCAATATTTATATTATCATCCATAGTGTATGCTCCAATTAATACCTTTTTATAATATATTATAAATTTAATTATAGAACATTATTATAATTTTTCAATAGCATCCGAATTTATTTATATTAAGATGCAATATAAAACATTCCAAGACACCAATGTTTCCTGCACACTTCCCCACTCCCCCGCATACAATAGAATATCAGTATCACCTTGCGGAGGCTTTTATGCTCAATTACATATGGGCTGTTCTTATTATTATCGGAGTTATATACGGCGCACTTACCGGGCACATGGCTGATGTAACGAATGGTGCTCTGGATTCTGCCAAAGATGCCGTTGAGCTCTGCATCACCATGCTTGGTGTAATGTCTCTGTGGACGGGGCTTATGGAAATAGCAACGCGGAGCGGTATCATTGAGGCACTCACGCGAAGGCTCCTGCCTGTCATGCACTGGCTTTTTCCAAATGTACCGGACAATCATCCTGCGATGTCACACATCTCAACCAATATGATTGCTAATTTCCTGGGGCTTGGATGGGCGGCAACCCCGACAGGTCTTATGGCAATGAAATCCCTGTCCGAACTTAATACGGAGCACCCGGACAGTGCGAGTGATGCAATGTGTGCGTTTCTTGTAATAAATATTTCATCAATCCAGCTTATCCCGGTAAATATAATCGCATACCGGAGCCAGTACGGCTCTGCCAACCCGGCTGCAATAATAGGTCCGGCAATAATTGCCACATCAATATCTACCGCCGCCGGAATTATTTTCTGTAAACTTGCATGTGCGCGCAAGAAAGGATTAGGGTGATTGAATGAAATTTTTCCTTATTATATCTGATTTTATTATTCCTGCAGTTCTGCTTGGGATTGTTGTCTACGGAATGAAAAAGAAACGCCCTGTATATGATGATTTTGTAGATGGCGCAAAGGAGGGCATGAAGACAGTTGCCGGAATTCTGCCGACTCTTATAGGGCTTATGGTAGGTGTCGGCGTTCTGCGGGCATCCGGCTTTCTTGATATGCTTGCACAGGTTACGGCAGGTCTGTCCTCAAAGATTGCATTTCCTGCCGAGCTTATTCCGGTAGTGTTTGTAAGAATGTTCTCATCATCTGCTGCGACCGGACTGTCGCTTGATATATTCGACAAATACGGTCCCGATTCGTACATAGGTCTTGTGACATCAATCATGATGAGCTGCACCGAAACCATTTTTTATACGATGAGTGTCTACTGCATAGCTGCAGGCATCAAAAAAACACGCTGGACTCTGCCGGGTGCGCTGTTATGCACATTCGCCGGCATCGCCGCAAGCGTGTTGATTGCAGGAATGCTGTAAAATAAATATTATGATACCGGAATCAAAAGACCGGAGCCCACATCAGCCTGCCCATAATTACTGTACTGCCGCACGGTCAGCCGGAGCTGTTACAGGTTCTGTCTCTCCCTGTGCCGCCTGTGTTGCCGATGCACTGCTGTATGACGGAGCAGTTACAGACCGGTTATGAACTGCTTCCGGCAGGCTTGCGCCAACCGTAGCCGTACTCTGTGTTGTCTGCTCCTTTTCCGGCTGCTTTTTAAATCCGTCAATCCAGCTATGTTTTGTAGTCGCCTCTGAGGCAGCACCACCAGCAGGGGTTGTAGGTTCAACATACTGCTTATATGAACCGTCAGGATTAATAAGCGGCTGTATACTTATTGAAGAGCCAACCTTGAACATAACATACTCTATCCCGGTCTCACTGTCGAGATATATCGTATAATTGCTGCCCGTCTCAATTATGTTAAGTATACTCGTTGTAACGTCTTCCTTAACTTCCTTGTTGTCGGTACTTACATAAGTGTTATCATTCTTCTTCACCTTAGTGTATGAGCGGAATTCCACAACAAACAAAAGTGCAAAAAGAATTAATGCAACAATGCTGACTACTATTCCAAGCCCCTTCTGCATAACACGGGTACGCTTTCTTGTCGGATGCTGCTCATCCCACTCATCAGGATTGAACTCGCCGTCTTCATATGCATACGGATCTTCCTGCCTGTCTGCAGAATTATCTTTATCTTTGTCTTCAGGCTTTTCAGGCTTCTCATCCTTCTTAAGCTCTTCATCATTGTTGTTGTCTTTATCCTTCATAAACACCTCTTTATTATGACTTAGAAATAAACCATCTCTTCCGCAGCAGGCTCAGCCGGTGTTACGCTTGATGCATAAAGAACCGGACCCTTCTTGCGGTATGACATCTGGAACTCATACTTGATAACTGCTTCTACATATACCCATGAACGCTCAGTAAGCGATGCAACGTCAGGATAATTACATATATATCCGATAAATGCCGTATCAGCCTCACAGCATGTCATTGCCTTACGTCCCGGGACGAATGTCTTGGCTGCGAACTTCTTGCCCTTGTATACCTGTGCCTTGAATCTTACCTTTTTATCTTTATAGACTTCAGGTCTCTCAGACACATCCATATACCAGATACCATAATCAGAATCATCAACATCTATGACATCTGCATTAATATCATAAGGAAGCTGCTCTGCTATTGATGCAATCTCACCGTTAGTATTCTCGAATACTATCTGTGCGAATCCGTTAAGAATCTTAACGCTTCTTCTGAAACCGCCAAGGTTCATTCCCTTCTCACAGCGGTTGAATATTACCATCTCTGCGCTTCTCATGGTCTCTGCCATTGTTGACTTCATGTTATTCCACATAAGCTCAAATGTACCGGCATTAACAAGTGTTATTCTCTGATATATTGTCCATCCGAATGGCTTCTTAAGCTCATCCAGAAGCGACATCTCCCACATTCCGTTGTATTCGATTACAACAAGCCATGGGTCATATTTTTTATCAAGCTGGGCAAGCTTCTCGGCAGTAAAGTCTTCCTTCTCAAGTACGACCATGTCCATCTTATGCTTCTTCAGCATAGCTTCGTCATATTCATTCTCGCCCTCTTCACAGACAATAAGAAGCTTCTTCTCTGCCTCATCAAACTGTCCCTGCTCTATAGTCTCTGTTATAAATGTAGTCTTACCGCTGTCAAGGAATCCATCTATAAGAAATACCGGAATCTCATAATTCTGATCCATTAATAATCTCCATTCATGTTTGGTTAAATGTTACCCGGCATCAGATCTAGTTGACACCGAACAGCTCCTTAAGCTTATCCTCTGCAAGCTTAGAACCGATTACGCAGATACGTCCTGTAAAATCAGGCTTTCCTTCTCTTATCTCATACTCGCCCGGTACAAGGTCAAAGTACATCCACTTGCCTTCCTTATCTGAAAGCATACCCTTTGAACGGAGTATCTGACCGAACTCTTCACTGTTGGCAAGCTTATTAAGTATCTCATCAAGCTGCTGTCTTGTAAACTTATTAGGTGTCTCTACGCCCCAGCTTGTAAATACTTCATCTGCGTGATGGTGATGATGATGCTCGTCATGGTCATGATGATGTCCACAGCAACACTCTTCGCCATCTTCATGGTGATGATGGTGCTCATGCTCATCTTCGTCATGATCGTGATGATGCTCATCCCCGTCATGATCGTGGTGATGTCCGCAGCAGCACTCCCCGCCATCCTCATGGTGATGATGCTCATGCTCATGTGCCTGATGCTCTGCCTCAGCATGCTCTGCAAGAAGCTCAAGCTCAAGGTTAGTAACATTCTCCATGGCTGACAGAATCTGTGCTCCGTCAAGGTCATCCCATGGTGTTGTAATAATATGTGCGTTAGGATTAAGCTCACGCATCATCTTTATGACTGCATCAAGCTTCTCCTCTGTCTGATTCTGTGTACGGCTGAGGATTACTGTTCCGGCATGCTCAATCTGGTTATTAAAGAACTCACCGAAGTTCTTCATATATACCTTTGCCTTAAGTGAATCTACAACTGTAGATGCGCTGTTAAGCTCAATCTCATTCTCGATATGAAGATCCTTTACAGCCTTGATTACGTCTGAAAGCTTACCTACGCCTGAAGGCTCGATAATGATTCTGTCCGGATGATACTTATCAATTACATCCTTAAGTGCTGTACCAAAATCACCTACGAGTGAGCAGCATATACAGCCTGAATTCATCTCTCTGATCTCAATTCCGGCATCCTTAAGGAATCCGCCGTCTACGCCAATCTCACCGAATTCATTCTCAATAAGTACAACCTGCTGTCCCTTGAGTGCCTCAAGAAGAAGCTTCTTAATTAATGTAGTTTTTCCTGCTCCGAGGAATCCTGAAATTATATCTACCTTTGTCATTGCTCTATTACTTCCTTTCTTATGATGCGGCCTGCACCACTATATATCTAACAGTTCTCACAGTAGAATTATACAACATCTGTCAAGCCAGCGGATGTCCTCCGAGGTCAAATGTCTCTTCAATAATATCGCATGCAACCCCGATAAGCTCGACACACGGTCTCTTCTTATAGTAATCTGCATTACGCTCTGCCGGCACTGTGCTTCCCTCCGGCTTCTTAAGTCCAAGCAGTTCCTTACATATTATGCTTCCTCCTGACCGTTCCCTGAACTTCTTAGCCATCTCCTGTACAACCGCGTAATTATGTGCCTTGGCATCCCTGTCAGCGCCTTCCGTTGCTCCTGTCTCAAATCCTGCCACAAGTGACATTCCTGATACACATCCGCACACCTCACGCATTCTGCCTACTCCGGCGCCAAATGATGCCGATATCCTGAATGCCATATCCGCCGGAATCTCATACAGATCCGCATATGCGCCGAATACCGACTGTGCACAGTTGTATCCCTCTTTAAAAAGCTGTACTGCCTTTTCTTTACGTGTCATAATCTGCCTTCTACCTCCACTTCACACTGCTTCCCCTTCCTGTCTTGCTTACTACAAGCTGACATTCTATCTGCTCCTTCAGTTCCGTAACATGCGATATAATTCCAATCATACGTCTGCCGTCCGCAAGACCTTTTAGTATATTAATCGCCTGCTGCCTTGAATAATCATCAAGTGAACCGAAGCCCTCATCAATAAACATTGTATCAAGGCGCACTGCCCCTGTCCTGTTCTGTATTATATCAGACATTCCGAGCGCCATTGCAAGCGCTGCCATAAATGTCTCTCCGCCTGACAGTGTCTTAACATCCCTCACTGAATTAGTAAGTTCATCATGGACATCTATATCAAGCCCCGACTTTCTGCCCTTATTATCTATATTATCAATGTCACGGCACATAAGGCACCACTGCCCGTCATTCATTGCCGACAGCCTCCTGTTGGCTGCACTTATTATCTTTTTGAAATACTGTCTTAATACAAATGTCTCAAAATTAATCTTGACGCTGCCTGTAAGACTTCCGTTCGCCGTATTGTAAAGCGTTGCATATATCCTGTATTTATGCATTGCGCCCGCGCGTTCTTCTGACATCTTTGCAAACTCATCAGCTATCTCCTGATTAGCCCTTATATCCGCATAGAGTTCACCCATATGACCTGATTTTTCGCGGATAAGCTTCTCAATTCGTACGACTGCCGCCTCAGCCTCCTGCGTATCAACACGCATCTTTCCGTCAATCTGGCCGGCCAGCGTCTTAATCTTTACAGCATTATCGGCTGCTTCCCTGTCATATTCGGCAATTCCGGCCTCAAGCACCGCCATTGCTGCCTTATCCCGCTTTGCTTCTTTATATTCGGCTTCAGAGGCAAATCCTTCAGATTCAACCGAGTCTGCCAATGCTCTGCATGCAGCTTCATAAGTTTCCCTTAACTTCTCCGCCCCTTTCTGTTCATTATCCGCTTCTCCACGTTTTCCTGCAAGCTCTTTTTGAAGATTCGCCACAAGCTCCTGCCGGCTGAGCCAGGACTTCTCAACTGCCGCTATCCTGTCCTCAAGCTCTTTCATAATCTTCTCGGCTTCCGAACGGTCTGAATATATCAGGTTCTTGGACAGTGCCGATATCTCTGACTCCATGTGTGCAAGCTGTACCTCATCCTGCGATATCTCATTCTTTAGTGAATCAACCCTGACACTCATATCACTAAGGTCTGATGTAAGCTTCTTAAGCTTATCCTCATTGTCTCTGTAAATGCATGCTGTCTCGTTAAGCTGACGCATCTCTTCACCGGCATCAGTGAGTTCTTTTTCTGTCTTAAGCTTGAGTCCGGTAATATCTTCATCCTGCCCATTCTCTCCCATAACACTTTGAATGCTCTGTTCGATAAGCTTAATCTGATTATCACATTCACTTTTGGCAAGGACTGTTTCTGTATACATATTCTGCCTTGCAGCATCTGCCTTGTCTCTTGACCTTCTTGCTTCATCAACCGATGCCTGCGTTACATCTTCATTATTAAAAGCCGCCGGATTTGGGTGAATTACAGAACCACATACCGGGCACGGCATTCCGTCTTCAAGCTGCCTTGCAAGTATTCCCGCCTGTCCGCTCATGAATAATGCTTCAAGCCTCTCATAGCATGCACTGGCATGTTCATATTCATTCCGTGCATTAAGGTACTCACTGCTTTTCTGTTCATGCCTCTTGCGCATCTTTACAAGCTGCTCCTGCAAATCTTCAATCTTCCTGATTCTGTCAAGAGTATCCTTTTTGTCGCTTATTGTGTTATTAACCTTTTCGAGCCTTACCATACAGTCAGCGTTCCCGTTCTGAAATGCTGTTATACCGTCCTGATATGCCTTTTGCCTGCTTAATTCCTCTTCTAATGCTGCTTTCTGATTGTTAAGGTCTTTCTTCCTATTATTAAGAGCATCAAATTCCTTCTTCCTGCTGCCAAATGTGTCATAATCCGGAATGCTTTTTCTAATCTCCTCAGCCTGCAGCCTGAGCTTAGGACATTCGCCATTATATACTGCACTTATGCCGGAAAGCTCCGCACTCTGCCTGTCAAGCCTTTTTGCAGCTTCATCAATCCATGTGGCAAGTTCCTTCACCCGCTTCTCAGACTGTCTCAGCTTCTCTTCTGCATCTGTTCTCTTATCATCCAATACAGCCACTGCCGCTGCACGCTTTGCTGCTTCAAGCTCACGTCTCATGCCATCTGCCTGAGGTCTTCTCTGCTCAATATCCAAAGTCTCCGCCGCGGCTTTATCATATTCATCAAACAGGCTGTTAGTCTGCTTCGCTCTCCCGATAGCTGCATTATTATTATCTCTCTGTCCCGTAAGCTCGTCCTTCTCAGCATTCAGGCTGTCGTATAATGACTGCTGTGATGCAATTATATCGCCAAGCAGCGTCAGAGACTCCTCGTAATCCGGTTCTTTTCTCTCACAAAGCTGCCGGTATCTCTCATTATAAGCTTCCGTTACTTTAATCTGTCCAATCCGTGAATCATATATCTTCCGGTTATCCTCAAGCTGGCCGTATATATTCTTATATCTGGCCTGAAGCTCATATTGAATCCTCTGATAATCCTCCGTCCTGAATATCCTGGAGAATATCTCTCTTCTGTCATCAGAATCCGCATACAAAAGCTTCATGAAATCACCCTGCGCAATCATTGCCACCTGCGCAAACTGCTTTGCATCCAGCCCGATTATCTCAACAATCTTACCGTTAACCTCTTTCTTATTACCGGTAAATTCACTTCCGTCAGGCATTGTAAGTGTAACATCCGGCTTCTCCGTTGTATATCTGGCCGAGCCGTCCGCATTGCGGCGCTTACTCTGACGTATGTACTCAGGGTTACGCCTTACTGAATATATGTTGTTCCCATACTCAAACGTAAATTCTACCCATGTATCCGTATCTGCATCCGCATACTGGCTGCGCATCATATTACCGCTTCTGTTGCCGCCACTCGTCTCATCGTAGAGTGCATACATGATTGCATCAAAAATAGTCGTCTTGCCTGAGCCGGTGTCACCCGTAATCAGAAAAAGTCCTTCTCTTCCCCTGTCAAATTCAATTGTCACCCTGTCTGCATACGAGCCGAATGCTGACATTGTAAGTCTTATTGGTCTCATTCTAATTCCATCCTCATTGCCGGCATGATATATTAATTACATCTTCCATTGCCCTGCGCTCATCATCTGACATATCTCTTCCCTGCATCCTGCGGAAAAATTCTGCAAACAGTTCATCCAAAGATACATTCACATCATCATACTCTTCCACGTACTCCCTGTTCGTCCTTGAATTGTCCACACTCACAGATAACAGATTCGGAAATATATCAATAAGAGTCTGACGTGCATTATAAACCTCATTCTCATCAGTCAGCACAACACTGACGTAGTCATTCGTATTCTTATCGGAATATTGCCTTACTATCTCATCAAACTTTCCCTTTATCAGTCTTACATCATGCAGCGCATCAAGCTTAAGCTCCGTTATCTCAGCCAGTTTGCCCTTCTCTTTCATATCTACCATAAGAAGTGCCTTATTATCTTCACGCTCACTTACTGAATACTTAAGCATTGTTCCGCAATACCTTACATAATCATATCCGACCTTCTGTCCTCTGTGTATATGGCCAAGCGCAGCATAGTCAAAATCCTTAACGGCACTGACATCAACATTATCAATTCCGCCTACACTTATAGTCTCAGAATCAGTTCTTGACGGCTGCGTCTGTCCATTAGTATAGAATTGATGTGACACGATAACATTACGTTCTGAATAGTCAATATTCTCCCTTGCTATAACTGCATGAACTGCACTGTCATAAGAACTGCAGCAATCCCCAGCTGCGTCTGTAGAAGCCCCAACTGCATTCTCGTCTGCAAATATGCCCTTGACATAACCCGGCTTAATAAATGGCATCAGCCAGAAAGTGACTTCCCCATATTCATCCTTAAGCACCACACTCTTAAGATGGTCCCCACTGTTGCGCGGAGGCATTCCTGCCACGTGGATGTTGGATTTTGTGAAGATTCTGCTGCCATAGTTAAGCCTCTCTGCCGAATCATGATTGCCGCTTATAAGCATAACTGTAGTGCCCGTATCCGCAAGATTAACAATAAAATCATCAAACACTGTAACCGCTTCGGCTGACGGAAGTGACTTATCATATACATCACCTGCAATTATAACTGCATCGGGGCTGTACTCACGTACATACTCCACAACGCGTGTAAGTACATACCTCTGGTCATCAAGCAGACTTCTCTCATGAAGCTGCTTGCCGATATGAAGATCCGACATATGAAAAAATCTCATAACTATAACTCCCTGCATTCCTCAAGATTATCCGATATCTTAACAAGTACGCTATGCAGCGCATTAAGTTCATCATCGGACAATCCCTTGCAAATCACATTATCAAGCTTCTTAAGCCCTTCGCGTGCCTTGGCTGCTTCAATCTTCCCCTGTTCCGTAAGACATATAAGGAATGACCTTCTGCACTCCGGGTCACGTTCCCTTACAAGGAAGCCTGCTTCCTCCAGCCTGTCAAGGCTTCTTGATACCGTAGCCACATCCATATAACAAATATCCGCAAGTGTCTTCTGGGTTATATGGTCTTTGGTCAGAAGCGTATCAAGAATTCTTGCCTGCCCCTGTCCGAATGTAAGCCCAAGTGCCGCAAGATAAGGCATCATAAGGTTCTTACGATCTCTCTCTATTCTTAAAAGTTCAACCCTTATCTCATTCTTCTTCATTACTGTTCTCCGTTCCCGCACAAATATGCGCTATTATATACACGCCTCAGATTGTCACGGCTCTGGCATACCTCTTCTATTCAAGCTCGAACTGCCCGGTATATAACTTATAATATCTTCCCTTTTGTTCAAGCAGCTCCTCATGACTGCCGCGCTCTATTATCTCACCATGCTCAAGTACCATTATAGCCTTAGAATTACGTACCGTTGAAAGCCTGTGTGCAATTACAAATACGGTTCTTCCATCCATAATTGCATCCATGCCCTTCTCAATAAGCTTCTCTGTTCTGGTATCGATTGAACTTGTCGCTTCATCAAGAATAAGCACCGGAGGTCTTGATATTGCTGCCCTTGCTATTGCAAGCAGCTGCCTCTGTCCCTGCGACAGGTTCGCACCATCACTGTGAAGCACAGTATCATATCCGTTAGGAAGCCTCTTTATAAATGAATGCGCGTTGGCAACAAGTGCCGCATTCCTAACATCCCCGTCTGTTGCATCAAGTCTTCCGTAACGTATATTATCAGCAATCGTTCCGGTAAACAGATGCGTATCCTGAATAACCATAGACAGCGATCGTCTCAGGTCATCCTTACGGATATCCTTTATGTCTATTCCGTCATATGTTATCGTACCGCTGTTAATCTCATAAAAACGATTGATAAGGTTAATTATTGTCGTCTTGCCTGCACCTGTCGAACCGACAAATGCAATCTTCTGTCCGGGCTTTGCATACAGGCTGATGCCGTTCAGAATCACTTTATCTTCATTATATCCGAATACCACATCCGAGAACCTTACATCACCCTTAAGCGGCACAAGCTTATATTCCTTACCTCCGTCTGTATTATCCTCCACAGGCACCTTCCACGCAAAGTTCTGTGTGAACTCCTCACATTCTGCCGGCTCTCCATCAGGATTATTCCTTACATTGCATAATGTAACCGGTCCCTCATCAATCTCTGCCGGCTCATCCATCATATCAAATATACGCTCCGCACCCGAAAGTGCCGCAAGCAGGAAGTTGACCTGCTGTGTAAACTGGTTCATAGGCATGGCACTCTGTCTTACATACACAAGGTACGAAGCAAGTGTACCTATATCCGTAAGTCCGGCAATTACAAAGAGACCTCCTACACATGCTGAAACAGCATAGTTAAAATATGACAGCGAAACAATCCCGGGTACTGTCATTCCCGAATACGCCAGTGCCTTGGTTGCCGACTCCCTGAATGCTTCATTCCTTCTGCAGAATTCTTCATAATCCTGCCTCTCATGATTAAATACCTTCTCAACCTTCTGTCCTGCCACTATCTCCTCAACAAAGCCGTTAATACTTCCCAGACATTCCTGCTGTCTTGAAAAATACTTTTTACTTCTCCTGCCATTATACCACATGAAAGTAATCATACAAATAAGGAAGAATACAACTATAAGTGACAGCCGCCAGTTAAGCACAAATATCATGGTAAGTGTTCCGGCAACCGTGATAAAACTCTGAATCATCATTGCAAAGCTGCTATTCAGAGCTTCGCTTATTGTATCAACATCATTGGTAAAACGGCTCATCATCTCACCATGCGTGTGCGCATCAAAATATGCAAGCGGAAGCTTCTGGACATGACTGAACAGATCACTTCTTATCTCTCTTACTACCTGCTGCGAAATATGAACCATAAGCTGGTTATACGCAAAACATGAAAATGCTCCCGCAAGATACATACATCCCATAAACACCAGTGCCTTAATCAGACCTCTGATATCACCGGGTATTATATACTTATTAATGACCGGCTTAAGCATATATGTTCCTACTATTCCTGCAAGCGCACTTATTGCTACAAGCACTGCTACAAGGAGCATCTGCCACTTATGATGTCCAAGATATTCAAGCACATGCTTAAGAGCTTTCTTCGTATCCTTAGGTCTGCTGAAATTAACTGCTCTCGCCATTACAGATTCGCCCCCTCCTGCTGAGAATAATATATATCCTGGTAGATTGCATTAGATGCAAGAAGACTCTCATGTGTACCACTTGCCACAAGCCTTCCGTCATCAAGTATAAATATCCGGTCTGCATCCATCACAGATGTAATTCTCTGTGCAATTATAATCTTCGTCGTATCCGGAAGGCTCTTTGCAAGTCCTTCCCTTATCTTACCTTCAGTTGCCGTGTCCACCGCACTCGTCGAATCATCAAGTATCAGTACCTTAGGCTCTTTCAGAATAGCTCTGGCAATACAGAGTCTCTGCTTCTGTCCGCCGGACACATTGACACCGCCCTGCCCCATCTCAGTATCATATCCATTCTCAAGTCTTCCGATAAATTCATCAACACACGCAATCCTGCATGCTTCATCTATCTGCTCATCCGTGGCATTCTCATTGCCCCACTTAAGATTATCCTTAACAGTCCCGGAAAAGAGTGTATTCTTCTGAAGAACCATGGCAATCGAATCACGGAGACCCTCAAGCGGATATTCCCACACCGGATGTCCGTCTACATATACCGTACCTTCCACAGCCTCATAAAGTCTTGGAATCAGCTGTACGAGCGTACTCTTGGCAGCTCCCGTCTGACCGATTATTCCGATTGTCTGCCCGGCTTCTATATGAAGCGATATATCTGTAAGAACATTCTCAGCCGCATCCTTATTATACTTGAATGAAACATGGTCAAATACTATATCTCCATGCCGTACCTCAATATCTCTGGCACGTTCCTCTCCAATATCAATCTGCTCATCCATAACTTCACTTATACGCTTCCACGAACCCATTGCTCTCGTAACCATAAGAAATGCATTAGAGAACATCATAAGTGAATTAAGTACCTGAAGTACGTAGCTCAAAAATCCGGTAAGCTCACCAACCTTCATTCCGCCAACCGTAAGCAGATTGCCGCCAAACCACAGGATTGCGAGAATTGTTGAATACATTATGAACTGCATTGCCGGCATATTAAGTGTAGCCGTCCTGAATGCGCTCTCAGACGCTGTCTGCAGATTATCATTAACTTCATCAAACTTCTCTTTCTCATAGTCACCCCTGACATATGACTTAACTACCCTTACCGCAGTAAGATTCTCCTGAATAATCCTGTTAACCTTATCAATTGCTCCCTGCATAACCATATACATCGGTCGTACATGGCTTATTATAATAAAGAGAATGACTGCAAGCACTGGTGCTGCCACAAGGAACACAAGCGCCAGCCTGGCATTGATAAGAAAGCTTGCCGTCATCGCCGTAATCATCATCACCGGCGAACGGAAGCCCGGCCGCATTCCTCCTGCAAGTGCGTTCTGTATAGTTGTAACATCACTTGTAAGCCTTGTCACAAGCGATGCACTGCTAAAGTGATCCGTATTGGCGAATGAGAACTGCTGCAGCCTGGCAAACTCAGCCTTACGAAGCTCCGCCCCTACTCCCTGGCTGCACTTTGCCGAATATATTGAAGACCCAATTCCGAGTCCGAGCGCAATCAGCGCAAATAAGAGCATCTGGGCGCCCTTCATCAAAATATAATGTGTATCCGCATTAGCTACTCCGACATCCACAATCGAAGCCATAACAAGAGGAATCACAAGTTCAAACACGGTTTCCGAAAGTATGCAGAATATCGCAAGAAATGCTTCCTTCTTATACGGTCTGACATAAGACAGAAATTCCTTCATGGAATATCCTCCTTTCAAATTGCATATGTAATTATTGCATGTGCAACTATTGTATTCTCATCAATCAGTTTTGTCAACACAAAAGCAGCCCGGAAAGACCTTAATTGTCTTTCCGGGCTGCGCACGTCCAATTATTATATTTATTTATGCCTGATTAGAATTCAAAAAGCATATCTGCATATGTAGGAATCGGCCAGATATCCTTATCGACGATTGTCTCAAGCTTGTCTACAGGTGCTCTGAGTGCTGTCATTGCCGGCATTACATCATCATGGTAGCTGTGTGCCGAACACTTTGGACACTCCTGTGATGCTGCCTTCTGTCTTGCATCCTTAAGTGCTGCTACTGCCTTCTTTGCCTCAGCAAGAAGAGCCGATGTCTCCTTAAGTGTGTCTGTCTCATATGATACATCTGCATCCTCACATGCTGCCTGAATCTCATTAACAGAAGCGGCAAGGTTAGTTGCGTAAGCCATAACAGCAGGAAGAATCTCTGTCTGAGCCATATCAATCATTGTCTGAGCCTCAATGTTGATAACCTTTGCATATGTCTCATAGAGTACTTCTTCTCTAAGCTTAAGCTCTGTCTCGTTCATGATACCGAACTTGCCAAACAGCTTGATTGCCTTGTCAGTTGTAAGAGTCTCCGTTGCATCAACCATAGACTTGATGTTAGGAAGTCCTCTCTTCTCAGCTTCAGCTACCCACTCATCTGAGTATCCGTTGCCATTGAAGATTACTCTCTGGTGCTCTGTAAGATACTTTCTTGTAACCGCATCAATTGCTGCAGCCTTATCAGAAGCTGCCTCAATCTCATCTGCCGCATCACTGAATGCTTCTGCAACGATTGCATTAAGAGTTGTATTAGGTGCTGATATAGAATCATTAGAACCAACCATACGGAACTCGAACTTATTACCTGTAAATGCAAACGGTGATGTTCTGTTACGGTCTGTAGCATCCTTCTTCATAGGAGTAACTGTGCTGATTCCGAGATCCAACCTGCTGCCCTCAATAACTGAATCAACCTTACCCTTCTCGATAATCTGCTTAACAATATCCTCAAGCTGGTCACCAAGGAAGATAGAGATGATAGCCGGAGGTGCCTCCTGAGCACCAAGTCTGTGGTCATTACCTACATCTGATGCTGACTGACGAAGCAGATCTGCGTGAGTATCAACACCCTTAACGATACATGCAAGAGTAAGAAGGAAAAGCTTGTTCTCTGCAGGATTATCGCCCGGATCAAGAAGGTTAACACCTGTATCTGTAGCAAGTGACCAGTTGTTATGCTTACCTGAACCGTTAACGCCTGCAAACGGCTTCTCATGAAGCAGACATGCAAGGCCATGACGCTCAGCTACCTTCTTAACAATCTCCATAACTGCAAGGTTGTTATCAACTGCTATATTAGCCTCTGAATATATAGGTGCAAGTTCATGCTGTCCCGGAGCAACTTCGTTATGCTGTGTTGTTACAGTAATACCAAGCTTCCAGCACTCAACATTAAGATCCTTCATGAACTCGCCAACCTTCTCAGGAATAACACCAAAGTACTGGTCATCAAGTTCCTGTCCCTTACAAGGAGCAGCACCGAAAAGTGTACGTCCTGTAAATACAAGATCCTTTCTTGCAAGATACTTATCTCTGTCAATTACGAAATATTCCTGCTCAGGTCCTACAGATGCTCCAACCTTAGTTGCCTCTGTCTCAGGATCTACAAGCTTAACAATTCTCATTGCTTCCTTGCTGACTGCTTCAATTGAACGGAGAAGCGGAGCCTTCTTGTCAAGTGTGATGCCTGTGTAAGAACAGAATACAGCAGGTATACAGAGAACTGCACCAATCTTGCCTGTCTTGATATAAACAGGTGATGTCACATCCCAGAATGTATAACCTCTTGCAGCGCATGTATCTCTTGTTCCGCCTGAAGGGAATGATGATGCATCAGGTTCCTGCATAATGAGTGCCTTGCCTGAAAGCTGTGTAATCATGTTGCCTGATTCATCAGGGTTAGTAACAAATGCATCATGCTTCTCTGCCGCAAGACTTACGATAAGTGGCTGGAATATATGGGTGTAATGTGTTGCACCCTTTTCTTCTGCCCAATCCTTCATTGCCTTTGCAATGACATCTGCATCACCCATGCTGAGTTCCTGAAGACCTGCCATTGTCTTCTTAAGATTCTTGTAAACCTTCTTTGGGAGACGTTCCTGCATAACCTTGTCGCTGAACACGTTCTCACCGAAAATGTCAGAAATTGTGTACTTCTCTTCCATGTGTCATATCTTCCTTTCACGATTTGATTTTAAGAAGCCGGTCATAAAAAAAGGCGTCCCTTAAAAAAAGGAACGCCGTTGTCCTGCTCAGTCAAACTACATTAAATTACCGGCCGCTTAGCCTGTAACTAAAATAACTCATATCTTTGCAAATTGCAAGTGTTTTTTAAAATTTTCTTAAAAAACTTAACTAAAAAACGCTTATCATACAAAGAATCAGCTATTCCGGCGTCATGTTGCTGATGTTGTGTCATTGCAAGCCTAATTATCAGAAGTCTGCTTATCAGTCCTGCTTCCGACATATATACCCTGAACTATGATTCTTCTCGCGCCGTCACCGGTACATGTTGAGAATGTTACAACCTGCGTTGCTGACGACACATCAACTCCCGTGTCATATAAAGAATACGACTTCACTGTGGAAGCATATTCCTGAAGCTGTGATGCCGTACCGAAATTACACGTATACACATATCCTTCCGGATCATTCTCAAAAGCATCAAATATCCTGTACTCGCGAATCTCATCACCGGTATATATGTAGAATACATCATTGCCCTGCTGCCTGTAGAACGATTCATTCTTATAGTAAGCAAGCTTGGCAAACATGCTGCCATTCTTCATATTATGACCGTATATTATAACGTTAGAGCCACCCAGTCCTTTGTCTACCCTGGAATCAATGAACAGTGCTCCTGCCGCGTTATAAACTTTGTTAAATGTATGATTGAGATAATATTCATTATCTGTTCCCTGCACTACCGGTAATCTCAGGTCAATTGACGGTATATAAAGATATCCCTGACCTTCGGAATTAATATTCAGAAGTGCCTGATGATCATACACAAACGGAAGATTCTCCTCCTCATCCGAAGAAGTATCCGTTCCGTCACCTGTCGGCTTATCGACAGGTGTAAGCACCGAACTGCTTATATTCTCATATATGTCCGTGCCTTTTTTATATTCCATGAAAATGTGGATAAGCATTCCTGCCGCCACAAGGAATACCACTACCGCAGCACCAAGCACTATGTACCTGATGATGTCATAGGTCTTTGAATTCTGTTTCATAAATGTAATATCCTGCCTGTTATCTGTATGCTTCACGCCTTATAATCAGGCCTTATTAACAGAGCCAAAGAGTTCCATCTTCTCCTTAACAGTTGCTCTGATTGCCTCACAGCCCGGAGCAAGAAGCTTACGTGGGTCAAATCCCTTGCCCTCAAGGTCTTTGCCTTCCTCAATATACTTACGTGTAGCTGCTGCAAATGCAAGCTGGCACTCTGTATTAACATTAATCTTTGCAACTCCAAGTGAGATTGCCTTCTTAATCATATCTTCAGGAATTCCCGTACCACCGTGAAGTACAAGTGGCATATCTCCCGTCTTCTCCTTGATTGCTGCAAGTGTGTCAAAGCTTAAGCCTGCCCAGTTAGCCGGATACTTACCGTGGATATTACCGATACCCGCTGCAAGCATTGTAACTCCGAGGTCTGCAATTCTCTTACACTCATCAGGATCTGCGCACTCGCCCATACCGATAACGCCATCCTCTTCACCACCGATAGCACCTACCTCAGCCTCAAGCGAAAGACCCTTCCCGGCACATACTTCAACAAGCTCCCTTGTCTTGTCTACATTCTCATCTATAGGATAGTGTGAGCCATCGAACATGATTGATGAAAATCCTGCTTCAATACACTTATAGCATCCGTCATATGTTCCATGATCAAGATGAAGTGCTACAGGAACCGTAATATTAAGACATTCAATCATTCCGTTAACCATATTGGCTACAGTCTTGAATCCTGTCATATACTTGCCTGCGCCCTCAGACACACCAAGAATTACAGGTGAATTCATCTCCTGCGCAGTAAGAAGGATTGTCTTAGTCCATTCAAGATTATTAATATTGAACTGACCTACTGCATACTTTCCATCTCTTGCTTTCTCCAACATCTCTTTAGCTGAAACTAACATAAACTCCTCCATTCTCCGCCTCAGGGCGGTCAGCGCTCTAAAGTATCTTAATTATACCCCAAACGGCATAAAATTGAAAGTAATAAGTTCAAAAACGAGAAAATTTATGATACAATATTCTCAGTTGTTTGCTAATATATTTTTAAATAGAAAGAAAGGTTTGGAATATTCAATGCAATATATGCCATTTTTGAATTTTCTTCTGTCATTTGCGGGACTTATACTGGCTTTTGCCGGCATTGTAAGGCTTATTTCAATAAAGAAAGAATTTGCGATGTATTTTGACATGCGCGACCGGATTCCCGAAGATACGCTTGCACAGAAGAAACGTAAGACCGTTATCAGCTGGATTCTTGTTGCTGCCGGTATTATCTGCTTTGTCGTATCATATATTACAGGATAAAAGGCAAAAAAATCGCCCATTCACATGGGCGATCAAAAAGGGAGGAGAGCTATTTATAGCTCAATTATGAAAAATGATATTATCTTGTAAGCAATTTTTATTATGATGCTATTATATTTTTCAAAAGTGAAGAAACAATGTTTTTAATGTTAATTGTTGTTGAATTAAATATGAACAAACTATGAACATTGGTAATTAATTACAGGGGGTACTATTTTGAGCGAAACAATCACTTACAAATGTCCCGGATGCGGTACCGTCATGGTATTTGATCCGGACACACAGATGCTGGCATGCCCGTCATGTCAGGAATCATGTACGGTAAATGAGTATCTGGCAAAGTACGGTAATCCGCAGGCAGGCAATCCGCAGGCAGGCAGTTATGATAATTCCGGCAGTTCTGATGATTCCGGTGACCAGCCTGAGATGAAGGTCTATCATTGCACAAGCTGTGGTGCCGAGCTTGTATCAGACGAGTACACTTCCGCTACAATATGCGGTTTCTGCGGCAATCCGACTCTGGTTGCCGACAGACTTGAGGGGGAATTCAAGCCAAAGCTTATTATTCCGTTTAAACTTGACAAAGATACTGCTATCGAAAAGTTCAGGGCATGGACACGCAAAGGACCTCTCACACCCGGAACGCTCCGCTCCGACAGCATGATTGATAAACTGACTGGCATATATGTTCCTTTCTGGTGCTATGATGTCCATTCTACCGACTCTATGCACGGAACAGGTCTCATAGTATCACGCGAAGACCACGCAGATTATTATTACACCGTAACACAGTACTATGATGTGGCACGTGAGGTATCCGCACGTTTTGAGAAGATTCCTGCCGATGCCTCTGAGAAGATGAATGACGACGATATGGATAAGCTGGAACCATTTAATTACAGCGAGCTCCGTAAGTTCGAGATGCCGTATCTGTCAGGATATCTTTCAGAAAGATATAACTATACTGCTGAAGAGATGTTTGACCGCATATATAAGCGTACCAACAGCTACATCAAAGAAGCTGCCGATAAGACCCTTACCGGCTACTCCTCAGTAACAAGCCGTACCGACACGCCTAATTCACGCATAACTGCCAGATATTATGCGCTTCTTCCGGTATGGATGCTTAACTACCGCTATAATGGCAAGGATTACACATTTCTCATGAACGGTCAGACCGGTAAGATTGTTGCAGACCGTCCCGTAAGTACAGGACGCAGCGTTGCTGCATTTATGATTACCTTTGTCGTAACACTTATCATTGCGATGATTGGAGGTGTTGTATTATGGTAAAGACTATCAGACATATAACAGCCCGTATTACCGCATTGCTTGTGATGGCACTTTTTTTCTGCATGATGTGCGGATTCGACAGTACGGGACAGAAAGTCTACGATGATGCCGGTCTTCTGACATCAGACCAGATAAACAGGCTTGAAGCTCTGTGTGTCAGCAAAGCTGAAACATCACAGATTGACCTCATAATAGTAACAACCGATTCAACCAAAGGCAGATCTTCAATGCGTTATGCAGAGGATTTTTACATGGCGCATGATTTCGGATACGATAAGCTTCACGGTGACGGCGCACTGATGCTTATCAATATGGAAGAACGTGAGGTATGGATATCTACATCAGGCAAGGCAATCCGCTATCTGTCTGACACACGTATTGACAACATCGTCACTGCCGTAACTTCTAAGCTTTCTTCCGGCAATTATTATGACGGATGCGTCGCATTTATTAATAAGACATCTGACTATATGACTTATCTTCCTACATCGTCCGATGCCGGGGGCAACGGCATAACTACAACTGTAGGCGAAGCTGCATCACTCAGCGAAAAGCTTCTTTATGCAATGCCTGTCAAATTGGGAATTGCAGCCGCTGCCGCAGTGCTTGTTGTATGTATTCTGCGCATGAAGAATAAATCACGAATGACTGTTGACAGCACAAGCTACATGCATGATAATCAGTATGATGTTAACCGTCGTGTTGATACATATCTGCGTACATCAAGAGTACGTCACGAGAAGCCGAAGCCTTCCGAAAGCAGCGGAGGTTCGTCAGGAGGCTCTTCCCACAGCGGAAGCGGCGGACATACCTTCGGTGGCGGCGGTGGCAGGTTCTAGTATCCTGTATTCTGACATCATATTATTGGATTAAATATTAAGCGGCGCTCAGCGTCCGCAGAATGGAGATTATAATGGGCAAATATTTCGGTACAGACGGTTTCCGTGGTGAAGCCAATGTAACACTTACAGTTGAGCATGCATTCAGGATTGGACGCTTCTTAGGCTGGTATTACGGTCAGAATCATGAGGATGGCAAAGCTAAGATAATCATAGGCAAGGACACAAGACGCAGCAGCTACATGTTTGAGTACTCTCTCGTATCAGGTCTTACTGCATCGGGTGCCGACGCTTACCTCCTTCATGTAACTACAACACCAAGCGTTTCGTATGTGACAAGAACTGAGGATTTTGACTGCGGTATTATGATTTCTGCAAGCCACAATCCATTTTACGATAACGGCATCAAGCTTATCAACGATAAGGGTGAGAAGATGGGTGAAGATGTAATCTCTGAGATTGAGAAGTATCTTGACGGAGACCATGCTGAAGTACCTCTTGCAACCCACGAACGCATTGGCTGCACTATCGACTATGCAGCAGGACGTAACCGCTACATGGGATACCTTATGTCACTTGCAACATATTCTTTCAAAGGTATGCGCGTAGGTCTTGACCTTGCCAACGGAAGTGCATGGTCTATAGCAAAGGGTGTATTTGATGCACTCGGTGCCAAGACTTATGTCATCCATGCAGAGCCTGACGGAACCAACATTAATACAGACTGCGGTTCCACACATATTGAGAGCCTTCAGGAGCTTGTGAAGAGAGAGCATCTCGATGTAGGTTTTGCATATGATGGCGATGCAGACCGCTGTCTGTGCGTCGATGAGACAGGTGAAGTAATAAATGGTGACCTCATCCTCTACATTTACGGATGCTACATGAAAGAGCGCGGCAAGCTCATTTCCAATAAGATTGTCACAACAGTAATGTCTAATTTCGGTCTGTATAAGGCTCTTGATGCAGTAGGCATCGAATATGAGAAGACCAAAGTAGGCGATAAGTATGTATATGAGAATATGTCCAAGAATGGTTACCGCATCGGCGGCGAACAGTCAGGACATATTATATTCAGCAAATACGCAACAACCGGTGACGGCATTCTGACATCCCTCAAGATGATGGAAGTCATGCTCGCCAAAAAGAAGACCCTTCATCAGCTTGCAAGCCCTGTTACAATCTATCCGCAGGTTCTTAAGAACATTAAGGTGATTGACAAGGCTGCTGCACAGAATGATCCTGATGTCCAGGCAGCTGTTGCAAAGGTTGCGGCAAAGCTTGGCGACGACGGACGTATTCTTGTACGTGAGAGCGGTACTGAGCCTCTTGTACGTGTAATGGTTGAAGCAGGAACACATGATATATGTCAGGAATGTGTAGACAGTGTAATCGAAGTTATTAAAGCAAAAGGATATGCCATCTGATGAAAATACTCGAATCAAGACCTGTTAATGACGGTTTCTATATGCCTGCCGAATATGACAGGCACTACGGCTGTATTATGATATGGCCCGAGCGTACCGATTCATGGAGCTTCGGCGGCTACGAAGCAAGGAAAGTGTTTGTTAAGATTGCATCTGCGATAGCTGAATCAGAAAAGGTAATCGTATGCGCCGGCTATTCACAATATGAGAATGCAAGGCTTGCACTCCCTGACAATATAAGAGTTATTGAGATGTCGAATAATGATGCATGGGCGCGTGACTGTGCCCCTACCTTTGTTGTTGACGATGCCCGCACACTGAGAGGCATAAGCTGGTGCTTCAATGCATGGGGTGGGCTTGTTGACGGACTGTATTTCCCGTGGGATAAGGACAATGCCATGGCATACAAGCTCTGCGATATGCTTGATGCTGATGCATATAATGCAGGCGATTTTGTTCTTGAGGGAGGATCCATTCATGTTGACGGTGAAGGAACCGCAATGGTAACCGCATCATGCCTGCTAAGCAAGGGACGCAATCCTTCCCTTACCAGATCTGAGATTGAACAGAAGCTCAAAGATTATCTCAATGTAAGCAAGGTACTGTGGCTGCCATGTGGTGTATTTAACGATGAGACTAACGAACATGTAGACAATATATGTGCATTTACACAGCCGGGACACGTTGTACTCGGAATGACCTCCGACAGGGATGATGTCCAGTATGACATGTCAATGCAATGTCTCGATTACCTCGAGAATGAGACTGATGCCAAAGGACGTGCGATAACCGTTCACAAGCTGCCGATGCCGTCTCCGGTGTATATAACGCCGGAGGAATGCGAAGGACTTGACAGCTGCGGCTTTGAACCTGTAAGGACTGCCGGTGAACGTCTTGCCGCATCATATGTTAATTTTTACATATCCAATAATGCGATTATAATGCCCGGATTCGGTAAGCCTGATAATCCTGATGATGTTAATCACATTTATGATGCCAAAGCCAAAGAGATTCTCGAATCGCTTTTTCCTTCGCGCAGGGTAATCCAGATATATACACGTGAGATTCTTACAGGTGGAGGCAACATCCACTGTCTCACGCAGCAGATACCGTTTTTTTGCCATACAGGAGGTACACAATGAGAAATGTATGCGTAGGCGCTGTTCAGATGCGCTGTTCAAAAGATACCGCAGCCAACATTGAGAAAGCTGACAGCCTTGTGCGCGAGGCAGCAGCGGGCGGTGCACAGATAATACTGCTTCCCGAACTTTTCGAGAACCTGTATTTCTGTCAGGAACGCAATTACGATTACTATAGTCTGGCCACAACACCTGATGAGAATCCGGCAGTTGCGCACTTTAAGAAAGTTGCCGAAGAACTCCGCGTAGTTCTCCCGGTAAGTTTTTATGAAAAAGCCGGCAACACTGCATTTAACTCCATTGCCATAATAGACGCTGATGGCAGCATTCTCGGTGTTTACCGCAAGACGCACATTCCCGATGACCATTACTATCAGGAAAAATTCTACTTTTCGCCCGGTGACACAGGCTTCAAAGTCTGGGACACTGCCTATGCCAGAATAGGTGTAGGAATCTGCTGGGACCAGTGGTTCCCGGAGAGTGCAAGATGCATGGCGCTTGATGGTGCAGAGCTTCTATTCTACCCTACGGCAATAGGTTCAGAACCGATACTCGATTGTGACAGCATGCCGCATTGGAGAAGAGTAATGCAGGGAAGCTCCGCAGCCAATATCATGCCGCTTATTGCCGCTAACCGTATCGGTACCGAGACCGTCAAACCAAGTGAGGCCAACGGCGGACAATCTTCCTCTCTCAGATTCTACGGATCATCATTTATCACAGACGAGACAGGCGGAGTTGTTGAATCAATTGACATGCGCACAAAAGAAGGCGTAATTATCCACACATTTGACCTTGATGCCATCCGCGAGATGCGTCTTAGCTGGGGCGTATTCCGGGACAGACGTCCTGAGATGTACGGGGCCATTATGCATATGTAATTCAAGTTAAAAATAGCATGAAATTGAAGTGTGATCTCCAATTTCATGCTATTTATATTTTTCAAAAATTATATATGCTTTTTCCTGACCGTTATATCAATCGAATTATCCGATACCGTCTCGTAATTCGCATCTATAGAATAATCCATGAATACATGAATCGTATCCTGTGTCTCTTCTATATCCACCTGACGCGCATATATTGCAAGATTCATTGCACCAAACGGTGTCTCATAGAATGTATGCGTCTTCTCACCGCTTACAAAGCTCATATGCGATGTTATTGCGCCCTTTTTGTTAATCTCTACTTTTATATCATCCGGGTATATCTTTATCATATTGGACGTAAGCCCTGTGCCTGTGTCAGCCACTTCGTCATACCTTATGTAAATCACACCGTTGCGCCGGTTGAGAAGTCCGGTATAATCTATCTCCATATTCTCCTTCTCTTCACCTGCTCTTGCTTCACTGAGTATCTTTATCAAAACCTTCTCTGCCATTATTACTCCCAATCAATGTTTTTATTCCATATATCCGTTAAGAAATTTAAGAAGCCTGAATCTGACTGTAACTTTCCGGCCGTTATCATTAGTAATCAACTCATACTCCTTGGGAGTAAGCTCATCTTTAAGATATTCTTCCGCATCCTCACTCATCACTGCATGTGTCTCATCTTCAAAGCAAAGCGGCGGATACAGCACACACCACCAGTTATGTCCCCCGGCACTTCCTATGTCGATACGATATGCATCATATATACCGGCCGGCAGCGTGATATCCCCATAATTCCTTGTAGGGAAATGTTCTGTCGTAAAGTAAGCATTTACCTTATAGCTCATTCCGCTGTCCGCAACAACCGTCTGCGCCACTGTTATTATATTCCCGGTATTGCCGGCAATTATCCGCTTCGACTGCTCAACGGATTCAGAGCCGGCAAGCAGCGGTGCAAGATAGTCAATAACCGCATCACGCACCTTAAGCTTAAGCGTCTGATCCTCACACGTATCGCTGTTGGCGCGGACATGGAATCTGACAAGTTCGCCGGCTATATGCTCCTGCATGTGTATTCTGCCGGCTGCGCGTACCGCCATTACCGCTGTAATGCACATAACACACACGGCAGCCAGCACAACCGCTGTAAGCGTAATATTCTTACTTTTTATGTAAATATTCTTAAAGATACAATTTTTCATAAAGTAACCTCCATATGAATGATTCATGTTCATATGGAGATTATTGCCATCCTACCAATATCTATACAAAATTCTTATCCGCGCATCATTCTTATAATTCCACGTTCCTGATTGCCAATGTGCTGGCTGATGACCTCCTTGGCACCTTCCTCATCCCTGCTGGCAATCCTGTTAATGATGTCGGCATGCTCGCTTATAAGTATTGAATGTGATCTTGCATCCTTAACGTACTCAAGACGATATCTGTACATCTGCTCACTTAAGTTATTTATTATCTGGATAAGCCTCTGGTTATCTGTCATCTTGTAGATAACATCATGAAATTCCACATCGGCATCTACTATCCTTACAACATCCTTGGCAACCACGGCTGCCTCAAACAGCTTATTAGCCATCTTAAGTTCATCAACCGCTTCGTCCGTAACATGTCTGCATGCCAGTGCGACTGCAAGTTCCTCAAGGGTTCCCCTGACCTCAAGAACATCTTTCATGTCCTTCTCTGTTATCCTTGCCACTTCAGCTCCCTTACGCGGAATCATGACAACAAGTCCCTCAAGTTCAAGCTTTCTTATAGCTTCCCTTATAGGCGTGCGGCTTACCCCAAGCTTCTGGGCAAGCTGTATCTCCATAAGCCTCTCGCCCGGCTCAAGTTCTCCCTTAAGTATCGCCTGACGAAGCGTATTAAATACAACATCTCTCAAAGGCAGATAATCATTAATTGCCATTGTCATGTCATCCTTCATACTGTTCCTCCCTTAACCTCTTATATCTATCTTACATTATATACGTCCGTAATATATGCCTGCCTTGCACTTCCCTGCTCCCGCATGTGGTTAAGACATATCTGTGCCTGCTGCTTATCATCAAATATTCCAAACACTGTGGGACCGCTTCCGCTCATCATCGCATTAATTGCGCCGAACCTCTTCATATCACGCTTAATTGTATCTATAACAGGATGCATCGGAATCGTAACATCTTCAAGTACATTGCCCATGCTCTCTGCTATCTGTACAAGATTCCCATTCTCAAGTCCTCTTATCACTGCATCTATGTCCGGATGTCTTATATCACTGCTCATATCAAGCTTCTCATATACCATCCTGGTTGATACATTAACGGGAGGCTTGGCAACAACTATTGCACACTGTGGCATAGGCGGCAGTCTGTCAAGCTTCTCACCTATACCTGTTGCAAGCATCGTTCCGCGAATAAGGCAATACGGAACATCCGCGCCAACCTTAACCGCGCGTTCCTTAAGCTGTTCAATATCAAGTCCCAGTCCAAACATACGGTTCATTCCATAGAAGACAGCTGCTGCATCGGAACTTCCTCCCGCCATTCCGGCTGCTACCGGAATGAACTTCCTGAGGTCCATATGAACGCCTTCATCAATATCAAATTCACGCATCAGCATATCTGCTGCTTTGTACATTAAATTATTCTCATTAAGAGGAATATACGAAAGATTGGATGTTATGACTATTCCCGGTTCCTTAGTCTTTTCAATTATTATCCTGTCATACAGCCCAACCGTCTGCATAACCATCTTAACTTCATGGTAACCGTCTTCACGAATCCCTGTAACGTCCAGTCCAAGATTAATCTTGGCGCGTGCCTTAAGCCGTATGCTGTCCATACCTTCTCCATTCCCGCGTAAAATACTGAATTCCCGCAGTATTAATATAACTTTATATGATGTATACACATAATTATATAAAAATAGCCTCGCATTTTCAAGGTGATTTTTCACACTATGTCTATACGCTATGTCTATACTACATCTCTATTATGCCTGTACTTATTCGGTGATATTCCCTTTATTCTTCTGAATGCGTCTCCAAAATAATTACTGTCATTGAAGCCGCATGCAAATGCAATGTCAGTTATGGAATGATTAGTCTCCAGAAGCAGCCTGCATGCCTCCTTAATTCTTACATTGAGCAGATACTCCTTGAATCCGAACCCTGTTGTCTGCTTGAATTTTTTCGACAGATAAGACCTGCTTATGCTGAATTGTTTTGCCACATCATCCAGATATATCTGCTTATCATAGTTATTGTAGACATACGTTGCCACATCCTGAATTGTGCTGTTCTGCGCATCAATCTCATGTGCCGACGTATCCCCGTATAATTTGCAGCGCAGCACAAAAATCATAAATTCCTGAAAAAGAGTCTTTACCATCCCCATCGAAAGTTCATCAGGCATCTGATTCTCATATATCATTCTTGTTATAAGATTCTCTATATATTCTTTCCTCTTATCCGGCACTTCAATTATACCGGCTGTAAGATTATCTTTTACAAAATCCTTTCCAAGTGCAGAACACAGCCAGTCCGTATCTTTTATTGAAAACCTTAATGCCGCCCTCTGCTGTCTCACCTTATCGTTGCTGCCATATGATGTCTTATGTATCTCCCCCGGCGGAATAATTACCAGAGTACCCGGCACCATCCTGTATATAGTGTGGCTTACAAGAATATTGCATTCTCCTGAAAACAGGTAAACCAGCTCATAACAATCATGTGAATGGGTTTCATCCATCCTGAATGCTGCTTCTCGTATAAGTTTATTAATATTAAAATATTCTGACATTGTACCATTCATAAAAATTCTCCAATTTTATTATATAAATATAATTAATCTGTAATTATTCGTTTTTCAAACCATTTTTCGCTTGTTACTACTGTTTTTTTAATATATCATATAAAAAGAGATATATCTATAGAATATATAAAGATTTTGAAAATATTTATTTTCTTATGTGCAGGAAGCGTCCCTAAAGGGGCAGGAACGGAGATTAATTATGAAGAAACTATCAGCAGAAAAACGCAATATGATTCTTGAGGGTAACCTCTTTCAGGCCATAATTGTACTTGCCATTCCAATTATGATAAACAGCTTTATTCAGTCCATGTACAACCTGACAGATACATACTGGCTGGGACAGATTGGTACTAATCCAATGGCTGCAATAACACTCGTTTCCCCGGTTCAGAATATTATCATCAATTTCGGACAGGGCATTACAACTGCCGGTGCAATCCTCATATCGCAGTATATAGGGGCCGGTGAAAAACGTCAGGCAGGAATAATGGCTAATCATCTGTATATATGCTCAATGATATTTGCATTTGTATGCGCATCAATATGCATTATTGCCACACCCGGTATTGTCAGATGGCTCGGTGCTGATGGTGACGTACTTAATTTTGGCATAACTTACCTCAAAGTTGTTGTTATTGATATGCCGTTTCTTTTTACAATTAATATGTACAATGCCATACGTCAGGCTCAGGGAGATACGCTGAAGCCAATGCTCATGAATCTTCTGGGAATATGTATTAACTTTGTACTCGATCCTCTTCTTATGATTGTATTTGACATGGGAATTCTCGGTGCCGCACTTGCGACTCTTCTGGCGAAGGTGCCGCCTGCACTCATCTGTCTGTACTCACTGTTTAAAACAAAACAGGGTATTCGGCTTTCATTAAGGGGATTCCATTTTGAATCCTCAAAGATACTGTCAATCATCAAAGTCGGCCTTCCTACCGCAATAGGCGGAAGTACCATGCAGTTCGGTTTCCTTCTTATGACCAAAAATGTTTTAAAATACGGTTCAATCGCAACCGCTGCCTACGGAATCGGCAACAAGATTAACAGCATAATCACCATGCCGTCTAACGGAATAGGTTCAGCCGTATCAACAATCGTCGGACAGAATATGGGTGCGAAACAGGTTGACCGTGCCAACAAAGGTTACAAGATTGCTATGGCAATGGCAATTATCTTCCTTTTTGTCGGAGGAATGATATTTTCAAGAAGACCGGTATCACAGGCACTCGTAAATATATTCACCAAAGATGGTGCCGTATCTAATCTTGCAACAGACTTCTTAAGCCTCATGGCATTCTGGTGCTGGACTAACGGTATCTACAATGCGACAAGCGGTCTCTTCCAGGGTTCCGGCCATACGATGATAACAATGCTCGTTGATGCCTCACGTATATGGGTCTTCCGTTTCTTAGTGCTTTTTATATGCGAGACGATACTTCATCTCGGAGTTGCAAGCATATGGTATGCCGTTGTTGTCAGCAACGCAACATCTTCAGTTATTCTTATCATTCTTTACTTCACGGGAATATGGAGAAAATCGACGGTTAAGATTGAAAGTGATAGTGAAAAACAGGCTGCATAATAAGCAGCCTGTTTTCTTATATTTATAACATTTACTGTTCTTCGCCGGTTCTTTCATCCATCTCAACATAATCACAGTGTGTTCCGACATACTTATACGCCGGACGGATAATCTTGCCTTTGTTTACAAGTTCTTCAAGACGGTGTGCACACCATCCTGATGTACGTGCTATTGCAAATATAGGCGTGAAGAGTTCCTCCGGAATTCCAAGCATTGTATACACAAAGCCGCTGTAAAAATCGACATTGGCACATACCGGCTTTACAAGATGTCTCTTCTGTGCAATGATAGCACCTGCTGTCTGCTCTACAAGCTCGTACAGTGCGAACTCCTTCTGAAGTCCCTTCTCCTCTGAGAGGCTCTTCGCATATCTCTTAAGTATCACGGCTCTCGGGTCTGAATCTGTATAGACTGCATGTCCCATACCATATACGAGACCCGACTTATCAAACGCGTCTTTATCAAGTATCCTGGTAAGGTATGCCCTGACCTCATCAACATTAGTCCAGTCTGATACATTCTCCTTGATATTCTGGAACATCTTCTGAACCTTAAGATTGGCGCCTCCGTGACGTGGTCCCTTAAGAGAAGCTATACCTGCAACTATTGCCGAATATGTATCAGTACCACTTGATGTAACAACATGTGTTGTGAATGTTGAGTTATTACCGCCGCCATGCTCTGCATGAAGGATAAGTGCAACATCAAGCACCTTCGCCTCAAGATCTGTGAATATTCCATCACTTCTGAGCATATACAGCAGATTCTGTGCTGTTGAATAATCCTTACGCGGATTACGGATAATCATGTTCTGGTCAAGTCTGAAATGTCCGTATGCCTGATATGAATATGCTGCTATAAGCGGCGTCTTCGCTATCATCTGGAGTGACTGACGCAGTACATTGGATACCGATATATCATCCGGATTGCCATCATATGAATAAAGATTAAGAATACTCTTCATCATTGAATTCATAATGTTGGCACTCGGTGCTTTCATAATTACATCACGTATAAAGTCACCGGAGAGTTCACTAAGATCTGCAAGGATTCCGATAAAGCTCTTGAGCTGTGACTTAGTTGGAAGTGAACCAAACAGAAGAAGATATGTCACCTCTTCAAATCCGTAGAAGCTGTCCCTGCTTCCCTGAATCAGCTCGCTTACATTGTAGCCCTGATAATAAAGGTTGCCATCTGTAGGAACCTTCTTACCATCAACAATCTTACTTCCTACAACATCCGAAATCTCTGTAAGTCCTGTAACAACGCCATTACCGTTGCTGTCTCTCAATCCTCTTTTAACATCATGCTTAGTATAGAGTTCCACGTCAAAGGCTCTTGACTTCATACAACTCTCAACAAGCTGTCCAAACTCCGCATCATGTTGTGTTATTTCCATCATCGATCTGTTGTCCACGGTAATGCTCTCCTTTACTTTCCTCAAAATAATGTGCTTATTTTAACCTATTGTCGAAAAAAAGACAACATTTAAATAGTATTTTCTTAATAAATTAAGCTTTTTATTTCTTTTACTTTCGATTATTAGTCACTTTTTCAACAATCTCATCAAACGGAACCGGTCTGTAATCCGTGCGTTCTACGCTCACACAGTATGACTGTTCACTGTAATCTTTGTACAGCTGACTGCCATGCACATGTCCAAATATGTTGGCATAAGGCATATTGCGGCACACATACACAGGTTCGTGCGAAAGAATCCAGAATCCTTCATATATTATTGGATATCTGCTGACAAACTCAAAACCGCATCTATACCAGAAATCCTCCGTAACAATATCATGGTTGCCAAGTATCAGGCTCTTGTGTCCGTTAAGCCTGCAGGCAAGCTCTGTATTCCTGCCGACACTTTTATAAGCCGAGAAATCACCCAGCACGAATACATTGTCATCTTCACCTACAGTCTCGTTCCATCCGGCAATAAGCTTCTCTTCCATATCATCGGTATCCGCAAAAGGCCTGTTCTCATATCTTATGATGTCCGCATCTCCAAAATGCGTATCCGCAATAAAGAATGTTCTCATATCAATTCCATTTCTGTATTATATAATCTCCATGCAGTGTTCCGCCTGCGACCTGCGCAGAAGCGGCCTGTCATTATTAACCGCCACGCCTTCTCCCACAGAACCATACTCTGCAAAGCGCGCATTCTTATATGAATTGCCGCTCATGTCACTGTATCCGTTGTCACATACAACATCGCTCATATAACAGTTAATGAAAAATGCTGCAGCATCCCTGCCCCATGGACGGGCAAGCCTGTACGCCTTCGTTTCTATCCTGTCATCAGCATAGAATCTGCAGTTTCTGAATATAAAACCGTATTCCGCATCTGCATGTGTCCTCGGTGCAGTAAAGCATCCATCCGCCTTATATGGTGTGTATCTTCCGATTATATCGCAGTCATCGAATATTGCAGCACCGCATCCATATATAAAGTCAACATTGCCTTCGATATGACAGCAGCTAAAATGCTGGTGTGTGGTAATATCCGGCGAAAAATCATCCTTGTCGGCTGCATCAACAAACAGTGTATCCTGATATCCGAGCAGAGTAATATTGGTAACCGATACATTATCTGCAAGTATAGCCAGAGCATCTGCCTGCTGGTCTGTTCCGTCTGCATAAGGATATGTATTCTCTATACTTATATTGCACATTGAGAATCCTGTTGCCGTATACTCAACAAGCATCGCATTCCTGTCACGCATTCCCGCCGCTGTTCCGTCCGCAACACATGCATTGAACTCAATTCTGGTTTTTTTTGCATCTTCACCGATAATACTTACATCCGCACGTTCAACGACAACTCTCTCCCTGTAGACACCATTCTTAACAAATATGACATCTCCATCACCCGGCATTCCATGTACAAGTGCATCGCTTATTCTGGAATACTGCGGAATACCTGATGCATCCAATGCGCCCTGTGCTCCCTTGTATGAAGCATCCACTACACAGTTATAGTACGGCATGCACAGGAAATTGAATACCTTTCTCGACCTGCTTCCGGTTACGGATTCAAATATAACTTCTATCTTATTAAAACCTTTTGCAGGGTATCCCTCTATCCTGATACTCTCGCCTGCACCACATGCGATACAGCCTTCGCAGTCGCGTTCTCCATGTGTGAATCCATCAAGTGCCTCCGCCGCATCCCGGCCATTTACAAGCACTTTATATCTGCCGTCAGTGTTATAGTGTCCTGTTATATAGAAATAATGTGCGCCAAGCGTATCATTACTCTTATCATCAACTACCATTTCAACCTGCCTGTCATTAACTGCATACACAGCTTCCGCTCTATCGCTTATACGCAGTGCCTGCTGTGGTTCTCCCGGATTGCTGCAGTTATCTTCTGAATATGATATTACATAATAATACAGCGGGTCATATCCGCATGACTTATCAGTAAAGCTTACAACGGATTCTCCGTCAGCATCTTTCTTTGCATCTTTCCCTGTAAATGTTCCCATAAGGACATCATTGTCACCACACACATTACATGTATCAGCGCGGAATACTTTCCACTCATATGCATCATCCGTAAGCTTAAGGCTTATATCTATTCCGTCCGCACTTCCAATTGCAGTAAGAGACGCATCATCGAGAGGTCTGATATAATGTACTGCCTCTGACTGCGCATATGATGATTTATTAACCTCATTGCCGATTCTTCCGTATACCCTGAATGTATAATCACCGCTGTTTTCCGGTGTATATGCAAATGCTGTTGTCGCCGCAGTTCCTACATTAATATATACTTCATTATTATAAGATACTTCAACATCATACTCGCAGTATCCATCACATGTCTCTGCCTCCCAGCCGAGTTCTATGCGGCGTCTGTCGGATGATTCTCCTGCCTTTGTTATCTTGGTAACAGCCGGAGGTTCACAGTCCGGCTTATAGTAGTCATCCTGATTATAGATAACACTGCCTGACGCATCCTTAAGCGTAAGCCTCGCTATATCTGCTTCAACTCCCGCAAGAGCAATTCCATACCGCACACTCCGTCCGCTTTGCAGTGTCTCATATGTCTGTGTCAGGTCAAATGTATTATCATCCTCCAAAATTAGCTTTCTTCCCATAGCATCCCATACCTGAAGAGTCGCTATATTATTGCATTTGGAATACATCATCCTGTATGTCGTTCCTGTAAAACTGTCCTTATCTATAGCAGCAGACTTTGGATTACCATTGGCTCCCATACCGCTTGCTGTTGAAAAGGTATGCTGGAACACACAATTCTTTTGTCTATGAAGTACATCACAATGCACAGGCATTCCTTCAACAGCATCAAACTGCCCTATTGCTATACCCTGCTTGTCCGTTCCTGCATCAACAGACTTAAGCCTTATCGCAGCCGATATTGTGCAGTCATCATTGCGCGGTTCAAACAGTAAGTATGTACATTCCCTGTCCTCGCGTATGTTCCCCCTGACCTTATGTACTTTGTCAAGCACACTCTTCACTGACAGGACATTGCCTGCATCTTTGCATTCAACCTGCGTGCTCTCAGAATAAATGCCACTGTAAGATCTGCTGCTTGTACGCTCCGGGCCATCCCCTTTCATTCCGCGGCCTGTCTTTATATAGTAGATAAATATATCTTCATAACTGCCGTCATCCATTCTGAAACCGCCCGGAATAGTCCCTGCTTTTGTAAATCCAAGCTTCTCATACAGATTGTTAGCAGCCGTATTTGATTCCACAACAGCATTGAACTGAAGTATTCTGAAGCCAAGCTCCCCTGCCTGTCTTATGCAGTCACGCACAAGAAGTTCCCCGACATGTCTTCCCCTGCAATTCCTGTCAACTGCGTAGCTGGCATTACTTATATGTCCACAGCGTCCTATATTATTGGGATGCAGTATATACATTCCGACAATTCTTCCTGTCTCATCCTCTGCGACACCACAATAACTCTGCCCCTCAAAAAACCGTCTTCCGCCTGCCGTACTTAATGTCTCAAGCTGTGGGAATGCCACTCCTTCTTCAACTACCTGGTTCCATATAGGAACCATAGACTTAACATCTTCTTTTTTGTACTGTCTGATAATAATATTGCTTTCCATTGTCACTCTCCATATAAAATTATTTATTATTTTAATTCATCTTAAATGTATCACCATTCATACGGGTTGCCTGTCTCTCAGAAGCAGCTGCCTCAAGCAGTTCCATTTTCTTAAATCCAAATATTCCTGCAAATGCTGACCTCGGGAACATCATTATTGCTGTGTTATATTTGGTAACAGTATCATTGTAAAACTGGCGTGCCTTTACAATCTTATCCTCCGTATCGGCAAGCTCCTTCTGCAACTGAAGGAAATTTGAATTCGCCTTAAGCTCCGGATACTTCTCACCAATTGCGAGCATACGTGAGGCCTCATGTCCGAGTGCCTCTCCGGCCATATATGACTCTGCCGGTGATGCTGCAGACAATACTTTGCTTCTAAGCTCTGTAACCTGTGTAAGTGTCTGCTGCTCATAAGAAGCATATCCCTTGGTTGTCTCGATAAGATTAGGAATTAAATCCGCACGTCTCTTGAGCTGCACCTCTATCTGTGCCCCCTGATTCTCCACACGGTTTCTGAGGACAACCATGCCGTTATAGCACCTTATAACCGCTATTGCTATAAATGCTATTATTACAAATACAACCCCTGTGACAATCATAATTGAATTTGCCATATTCTTATATTCCTCCATTCTGCAAACGCATTTTCCTGATATCCGCAACTATCTGCTCATTCTCCTCAAGCACAACCGCATATATAAGATAATCATCCCACAATGCGAGCTGGCTCTTATCTGCTTCACTCAGGTTTGAGTAATCATGTATGAAATTCTTCATTCCATATACATATTCCGCCATCTCATTACCTGACTGCGTTCTTCGGTATCTTTGCTTCGTCGCTGTCGACACGATACCTCCGACCACCATTATTCCCGGCATAAAGAAAGCTGCAAGCATCACAATAGCCGCTAATATCAGCTCCGCCATAACCGGATAATACTGCGGATACATACTCAGATACTCTACCTGTTCACGAAAAGTTGCCGTATCGGGCAGCGCATCAAGTATCTGCTCAAGTTCGTCCAGCTGCGGTGTAATCGCATTAATAAGAAATGCCATCCCGACAATGATTATTATTGGAACAAGGCATCCTGCAAAGCATCCTGCCGCCTTTCCTGCTGTTTCTTTCACTTTACTCCTCTTAGCAAACAGACCGTCATATATATATCCGTCATCTATAGCCTCCTGTACCGCCATGCGCTGCCATGCCGCTTCATCAACCGCATCACACCCACGTTCGGTAAGTGCCTTCACCAGATATCTGTCACTATTGCGTAATGCCGGATTTATCTGCCAATCCCCATCGGTATCCAATACATACCTGCCATATTCATCCGTCTTGATAATGCCAAGATTCTCATACTTTAAAATACACGCTGCAATATCCTTGCGCTTTTCAATCTTAAGGTCTGCAAGCAGGCTTATTGTTCCCGGTGCAAGTCCGTCAAGCTTATCCCTGTAATAATCTATGTCATTTACCGTGATAAATGTACTCCTCTTAAGTAGCTGCCTCCTCGCAGTATGAATAATCACCTTAAAAAGCATCACCCAGAACAATCCGAGTATAAGCCCCACAAGCGCCTGCATGCCTATCATTACCGCAATAATTGCCGGTGTGGGGTTATCCGCCAGAACTTCCTCCACCTGATCCCATGTTATTATAATGTCACGCAGCATAAAGCCTATCGGAATCAGCCATACCAGATGTTCTGCCATTGTCAGCCTGTTAAGCTGCCGACTTTTAAACACCTTCTTCTTTTTTATATGAAACAACCGAGCTTCCTCCCATATACCAATTATTAGCTGTGCCATGCCGATTAGCAATCTCCCAAAATTATTCAGCCAAGCGATTCTGCTATCTTATCCACAGTCTCTGTATCTATACCTAAGACTTCAGATATCTCCTCACGCGTCAGCTTACCCTGTCTGAGAAGCTTAGCCGCATTCTCAAGCTTCTCTTCATTCCTTGCTTCATCGCACAATTCCTCAACTGCTCTGCACATCGCTGCCACTCCTTCCTCATCTTCCTTAAAGCATCCAGAATATTAGCATCAATTATACTGCTGTTATATCTTGCCCTCTTTACACCTGCGCCCTTATCCGACCTCTGAATCTCAAAATTATATTTTCTGTCGGAAGAGTCTGTTGCAAATATATCAAGCCTCACAGATCTGCCATGCAGATTCTTAATACTATACTGTGTATGCACTTCCTGAACCTTAATATCATCCCTATTCAATATCCCTTTCAATAATCATCAAACATTCTGCATTATCAAAAGAGGCTCCGGACTCTCTTTAAAGTAAGAAAATATTATCACATGGTACCATACGAAACAATAGCCAATATACACGAAAATATTTATGCATATTCTTGACAGATTAACAAACTTTTCGGAATTTCAGACTTTTTACTCATCACGCATCTGCCCACGCCAGTGCACACCTTACTGCACGTTCCCAGCCTGACAGAAGCTCCTGCCTCCCCGCATCTGCCAGATCCGGATGAAATGTATTGGATATCGCCCAGTTCTTACGGATATCATCCTTATCCTTCCAGTATCCAACCGCAATTCCCGCAAGATACGCCGCGCCGAGTGCCGTTGTCTCAACACACTCCGGTCTTAGCACATCCACATTCAGGATATCCGACTGGAACTGCATCAGGAAATCATTCTTCGATGCCCCGCCGTCAACTTTGAGCTTCGGGATATTAACACCGGATTCATTTTCCATAATCTTAAGAATATCATATGTCTGATAAGCCATCGACTCAAGCACTGCCCTGACAAAATGCGCCTTCGTGCAGCCTCTCGTAATTCCTACGACCGTTCCCCTTGCATACGGATTCCAATACGGTGCGCCAAGTCCCGTAAATGCCGGCACAACATACACTCCCGCCGTATCCTCAACCGACCTTGCATATTCCTCCGACTGCGCCGAAGTCTCAAGAATATTCATCTCATCACGAAGCCACTGTATTCCTGCGCCTGCCACAAAAATACTTCCCTCCAGCGCATACTGCACATCATTATCCGTTCCGGCAGCAATCGTTGTCAGCAGTCCGTTCTTTGATTCAACCGCCTTATCGCCTGTATTCATCAGCAGAAAGCAGCCGGTTCCATATGTATTCTTAACCTCGCCCGCATCAAAGCAGCACTGTCCGAACAGTGCCGCCTGCTGGTCTCCCGCCGCACCCGCAATCGGTATGCAGCCGCCAAACAGGCTGTTTTCGGTATATCCGTATACACATCCCGAAGGCTTAACCTGCGGAAGCATCATCTCAGGAATGTCAAAATACTCAATAATCTTCTTGTCCCAGCACAGATTATGTATATCAAACATCATAGTTCTTGATGCATTGGTATAGTCCGTCACATGCACCTCGCCCTTTGTAAGATTCCAGATAAGCCATGTGTCCACAGTTCCGAACAGAAGATTCCCGGCCGCCGCATCTTTTCTCGCACCTTCCACATTATCAAGAATCCACGCCAGCTTTGATGCCGAAAAATACGCGTCCGGCACAAGCCCTGTAGTCTTTCTCACATAATCTTCCATGCCGTCACACTTCAGCCTGTTAATATAGTCCGCCGTCCTCCTGCACTGCCATACAATCGCATTGTAAATGGGCCTGCCGGTACGCCTGTCCCACACAACCGTCGTCTCACGCTGATTAGTAATCCCCAGCGCCGCAATATCATCCGCAGAAGCACCGATTCTGCTGACAGCCTCAGTAACAACCGACATCTGCGATGCCCATATCTCCATCGGGTCATGCTCAACCCAGCCCGGCTCAGGGTATATCTGTGCGAACTCCTTCTGTGCCATACTGCATATCCGCCCCTGCTTATCAAACAGAATGCATCTGGAGCTTGTCGTTCCCTGATCAAGTGACATTATATATTTATTCATATTACTCATACTAATCTCCATTCCCTGCGCTAATCAATCCCATTATACAAAAAATACCCATTGTAAACAATATCACAACAGGTTTCCATCAATATATCTTACATATTTAATTAACAACTATACCCTAGGTCAGGGAACTAAGATAGACATTCAGTAACTGTAATGCTGTTGCCCTCGTCTTTGGTGAGCTGTTATTCAGCCACTCGATTATCTCATTCTGCTCGCAGTCAAGTTCGACATCCTCATCCGTAAGGACATCATCCGGCGTTACATGAAGAACTTTACAGATACGCAGCAGCGTCTCTACATGCATATTAACCGTGCCGCGCTCTATGTCGGCATATGTTCTGTCAGAAATCCCCGCAGCATCAGCCACTTCTCCCTGTGTCATTCCGAGCTTCTTACGATAAGCAAGTAAATTGTTACCTATCATTCTAAAATCATACAGCAGCACTTCCGTTCCTCCTTCAACCTTATATAGGAATTATACTTCCTATATGCTTTGACAAATAGGATACTTCCTAATGTTGGTGACACAATCTCTGTAGAAGATTACAGAGCCAAACTCGAAGAACTCGGATATGACACCAGACATCAGGTTGGCAGCCTCGGTGGTGCATCTAATTCAGGTGTAATCGAGATAAAAGACGGCATGGTTACGATGGCAAAGATAAATATGTACCTGTGCACAAACTTAGAATGCCCTGAGAACGGGCAGGAATGGAGAATAATATAAATATGAAAATGACAAATACCTTATTTGATAAGATAAAATCTCACACATCAGCTGCACTGTCCCTCATGACAGTAACATGCCTCTCATTATCAGCACTGTCCCTTGGTGCCTGCGGCAATGAGGCGCAGCCCGTATCCGCCCAACCTGCGGCAGTTCTGAATACTCAGGAATCAGCTTCCGCAGTATCCGCAGCTTCATCGCAGTCTTCTACGCCTGCTGCAGAACCATCCGCATCCGGCGCAGTTACATCCGAATCTGCCGCAGTATCAACAAACACATCCGCATCCACTTCATCCACCGCAGAATCGTCTATTGCAGCATCATCCTCCGCTTCTGCTCCATCACAGGAGCCGGTCCCTGACACAGAACCGTCTTCTGCTGCCGTAACTCAGGAAGATAATAAGAATGCTGAAGTTGTATCTCAGGCTGCTGAGAATTATGCTTCTATTGATGCTGATCCTGAGAAGATTAAGTCTGATATTATCGATCAGTTCCATGCTTGGGCTGATTATGTTAATACAAGTGCAGGATATCCTGATGACCAGTATCCTCCTGAGCAGTACATTGCCGTTCAGCGTTATAATTCTTATCTTATATGTCTTCTTTTTGGTATAGATAAAGGTGTCGGTAATGCTTATGAAGGAGTATTTACTCTTGATGAGCAGCTTAACAGAATGAGATATGCTTTCTTTAATCGTATTCCTTATTCTCTTGCTACCTGTACTATTGAATATAAAGAAGTTCTTTCAGACTGGTTTAAGGATGATGATCCTGAATTTAAGACAATTAATTCTATAGTATTATCTTCTCCTGCTCTTGAAGGAAGATCAGCTAAGACCTTCGATGGTATTCCTGCCGATCTTGAAGCTGACATAGTAGGTGAAGAAGTTACAGGTGTTATCCTCAATTGCCATGTCTATCTTTCATCTGAGAGAACTTCTGATGGTTCTGTGTCAAGATACAGAATGTTAGACTGCAAGATTAATTAATTGAATGATTATAAGAAAGGTATGCATATACGAAGACCATCGTGATGAGACAGGACAGAGCGGTTCTTCAAATAATAAGAACTTCTAACTAAAAGCACAGTATACACAAGCCTGTAAGTCAGCAGTTGTCAGTGGTACTATCCGCGCAGCTGCCTGCCTTGTGTGTACTGTGCTTTTTTAACTTTCATGAGCTGTAAAGACAGCTGTGTACAGCTATGTAAAATCACGCTGATGTATAATTATGTCACATTGACATTAATGAGCAGATGTGTACTTCGCCAGCGCCTCCTCTGCCTGCTCTCTTGTAAGGTGGGAATCTTCCTGAAGCAACGCTATAATCTGCTCATCAGTCTGTCCGAGCCTGCGTGCAAGACTTATAATGCCTTCCAATCTGCCCTCCAATCGCCCCTCTTCAATACCTTCCTGCCTGATCTTCTCCTCAATCTCAAAACTCTTCATATATGCAAGACCTACCTCTCCATCCTGCTTGACAGCCATAACCATCTTATGGAGTTCTCTCAGTTCTTTCGTGCAGGCGTTCTCTGCAACAGAGTTCTCCATATAGTGTAATAGCTGACGCAGTTGTTCTGTCGGATGCCCTTCCGTTCCGCCTGTATACAGGAATATCGTCCTGTCACCGTCATCATACGGCATATCAGGCACTTCCACACAGCTCTTTTTCACTGTATACACCATCCTGTCCAGCTCAAACGGGTCATACGGCATGATGAATATGACAATCACATTGCGAAGGTCATCGTAGTTACTGCCTGAGCTAAGATTGGCTGTGTCAATCTTATCATGGTAGAACCGTGCCCTTTTGGGAAGTGATGCAATATCCTTTGCATTATTATTCTTATCCGGTTCAACATCGAATATCTCACCGTCTTCCTCATCAAGGTAGACATCCAGCCTGATACCATGCCTCTCAGGGTTGTCCCCAATAAGAAACTTCTGTGTGACTACATTAAGCTTCCCAATCTTACGGTTCAGTATGCAGCTCAGGATGTAGCGTGATGCCGCTTCGCCATACTCCTTATGACCTATAAGGCTGCCTGCCAGAAAGTCATCCACAATGTTCATCTGTTCCAAAGGTTTCATATTTCCTCCTGTTCCCACAGTGCATGCAGGGAAGGAAGAAATACATAACCTATATATCTTAGGATATGACGCACAATCTACAGATACCAACATTCCGCTACAGACCGTCAATCCCATCTTCCGTCCAATGCACTATGCTATAAAAATGTTAAATGAGTTACAAAAGCATAGAATTCATTGAATAAAGATTAGAAATAGATCAACTTACGTTGTTGAATTGTAGAATATATGCTTTGTGTTGATTGTAGCAGAGTGCAGGCAAAAACACAAGTAAAAAAAGGAACAAGCACATAAGTACTCATTCCTTTTACCAATCCTTATATTAAGTGGCTCTCAGACTATTAAATCCTGCTGTCAATTAACCAAAGTATCTCTTTAACAGGCCTTCAAAAGCTCTTCCATGTCTGGCCTCATCCCTAGCCATCTCATGAACTGTATCATGGATTGCATCAAGGTTAGCAGCCTTAGCACGCTTAGCAAGGTCTGTCTTGCCTGCTGTTGCACCGTTCTCAGCAGCAACTCTGAGTTCAAGATTCTTCTTAGTGCTGTCTGTTACAACCTCGCCAAGGAGTTCTGCAAACTTGGCAGCATGCTCTGCCTCTTCATAAGCAGCCTTCTCATAGTAAAGTCCAATCTCAGGATATCCTTCTCTGAATGCAACTCTTGCCATTGCAAGATACATACCGACCTCTGAGCACTCACCGTTAAAGTTGGCTCTTAAGTCTGCCATGATGTCCTCGCTTACACCCTGTGCAACTCCTACCGTATGCTCTGCTGCCCATGTCATGCCTGAATCCTGAACCTTGAACTTGTCAGCAGGTGCATGGCATACCGGACACTCAGCCGGTGCTGCATCTCCTTCATATACATATCCGCAAACTGTACATACAAACTTCATATTGTTATCCTCCTTTAAAATCATAAATGTTCTATCGCAATCATTAGTATATTAGTAATGATTACTGTTTTGTTGTTGATATTAATTTATCATCTTTTATCATTATTGTCAACACTTATTTTGCTTTTATTTTCTTTTTTTATGCATGCCGGACATACGCCGCTGAAGAACAGCTTGTGTCCCTGAATCTTTCCGCCGAATCCGTCCTGAACCATCTCATCTATTGCCATGAGCTTCCCTGCATCTATATTCATAAGGTCGATTATCGCTCCGCACCGCGTACATTCAAAATGATAGTGAGGGCTTACATTGCCGTCAAAATGCACCGAGCCGTCATCACACGGAACCTTAACCGCATGTCCCATATCAACAAGCAGGGTAAGATTACGGTATACTGTACCAAGACTTATCTTCGGAAACTCCCTGCGGACATTCTCATATACGACCTCTGCCGTCGGATGATCCTTGCGGCTTATAAGAAATGTAAGAATCGCGTCTCTTTGTCTGCTGTGCTTTATTGCTGCCATATCATCACCTCTTTTAACTCTTTTGATTATTTTGGAATTGATAACTATTACTATTAATGATATTTTACACAAATAATTGAGAGAAGTCAATTCCTATTTCTACCTATTAAAATCATGTCAAATTAAGAGAATTGTTGACATTCTCAAATTCGTGACTTATACTTGAGATAATTTATTTATATAGTCGAAAGGAAGGATTCGGTAATGGAAAAGAAAGATATCGACTGGGGCAATCTTGGATTTGCCTACATGCCTACAGACAAGAGATTTGTTGCTAACTACAAGAACGGAGCATGGGATGAGGGAACACTTACATCTGATCCTAATGTCGTACTTAACGAGTGCGCATGTGTTTTCCAGTATTCACAGTCATGCTTTGAAGGACTTAAGGCTTACACAACAGAGGATGGACATATCGTAACATTCCGTCCTGACCTCAACGCAGAGCGTATGGCTAACTCAGCAAGAAGACTTGAGATGCCGGCTTACCCTGAGGACAAGTTTATTGAGGCAGTTGTTAAGACTGTTGAAGCTAACGAAGCTTATGTACCACCTTATGGTTCAGGTGCTACATTATACATTCGTCCATATATGTTCGGAAGCAACGCCGTAATCGGTGTTAAGCCTGCTGATGAATATCAGTTCAGAATTCTTACAACTCCTGTTGGTCCTTACTTCAAGGGTGGCGCTAAGCCTCTTACAATCAGAGTTTCAGATTTTGACCGTGCAGCTCCTCACGGAACAGGTCACATCAAGGCCGGTCTTAACTATGCAATGAGCCTTCATGCAATCGTATCTGCCCATCAGGAAGGTTATGATGAGAACATGTACCTTGATGCTGCAACAAGAACTAAGGTTGAGGAGACAGGTGGTGCTAACTTCATTTTCGTTACAAAGGATGGCACAGTTGTAACACCTAAGTCAGACAGCATTCTTCCATCAATCACACGTCGTTCACTTATGTACGTTGCTGAGCATTACCTTGGACTCAAGGCTGAGACAAGAGAAGTTTACTTCGACGAAGTTAAGGATTTTGCTGAGTGTGGTCTCTGTGGTACAGCCGCAGTTATCTCACCTGTCGGCAAGATTGTTGACCACGGCAAGGAGATCTGCTTCCCAAGCGGAATGACAGAGATGGGTCCTGTAACCAAGAAGCTTTACGAGACACTTACAGGCATCCAGATGGGTCGTATCGAAGCTCCAGAGGGATGGATTAAGGTAATAAAGTAATAAAGCATGATATAATGTAATAGAGTAATTTAAAAAGTCATATGATATATCGCCGTTTTTCAACAGTTGCATATATCATATGACTTTTTTTCTGCCCGCACATGCTTATGCACAACCACCGCAGAGATTATAACCGCTGCAATACACACACTCTTATCATATCTCATTGCAGCAAGCGCAGCCCACCAGCATGTAAATGTTATTATCGACCGCCTGGAATGCGGATTAATTCTGACCGCCGAAAACAATATATAGAAAAATGCAAGGCACAGCGCAGGAACCCAGTCCGGTGCAAGCCCGATAAGCACACCGAACGATACGGCTATTGCTTTGCCTCCCCTGAACCTTCTGAACACCGGATATGCATGACCGAGCACCGGCGCAATCAGCACAGGTATTATGAGCATCGACTGCCCGGGTATATAATTAAGCGCCATATGCACCGGAAGATAGCCCTTGAGCAGATCTGTCGCAAGGACTAATATTCCGCACGTCACGCCCGCATTTTTAAATACATTTGCAGCCCCCGGATTCCCGTCATCACTCATCAGGGCAACATCCATGTCATACAGCCATTTCGGTATATAGTATGCCGACATAAAGCTTCCGCATACATATCCGGCTATGGCAAATATCAGCACAACCTTCATCTGCATAACTCCTCAATTATGTGAACAAGCTCCATGCCGCAGTTTCCTTTAATGCACCGCTTCTGGGCTTCTATCATCTGCTGCCGTCTGCTCCATGAGCTTATCAGTGCTATGCCTTCATCCACAAGATTCTCACGCTTTGGCGCTATTGCCATTCCATGCCTTACAAACAGCCCGCTGTTAGCCTTCTCGCAGTCCGACAGCGGTTCCATAAATACAGCCGGAATCCTCATTATTGCGCTCTGCGTTGCCGTAAGACCGCCCGGCTTAGTAAATATCACATCGCATTTGTTCATGTAATCATAGACATTATTGACATAGCCGAGAACATTTATATGTCTGTCATTGCCATAGCTTTCAAGCATTCTTGCGTGAAGCTTCTCATTATTGCCACATACCGCAGTTATGCTGCACTCAGGCATTCCATTCTTAATCAGCCCGCCACGCAGCTCTCCTACAATCTGTGACATTCTTCCGGCTCCCATGCTTCCACCCATAACAAGTATGTCACTGCAGGTATCATTGGCAGTGCGCTTATCATTGGCAGTGTAATCTCTTGGAGCAGGTATTCCGAGCGGTATCAGCTTATCCCTGTCAATCCCGCGCCTTACAAAGTCCTCCACGCAGTCCTCATGTGGTATGACATAATAATCACTGTCGGTCTCTTCCCAGAACGGAATACTCGTATAGTCCGTTGCAACCGCAATCGTAAGCGGCAGCCTGTAACCATTCCTCTTCATCCACGTAATCGTCTCAACCGGATAGAGGTGTGGCATCACAATGGCATCATAATGCCCTTTTTCAATCACCTCTGCGAGATGCCCTGCCATACCCGCATTAGCATAGTACACAGGTGACTTTATATTGATATTATGGTTAAATGTGCTTACAGCCCTTCCGATGTGATACACACCACGGAATACCGCCGGACACGCCTTGACGCTCTTAACATATGCGCCGCACACAGCCCTGTCCACAAGCTTGCCGTGCAAAGCAAGATAATTAGGCATAAAGTCAGCCACATGGCCGCAATCCGTCAGTGCTTCCGCAATTCCCGCACCACAGGCATTGTGTCCTCCGCCGGTGGCACAAGACAGAACCAGAACCTTCATGTTGTGTATCTCCCTTCTGAAAAAGTATGATTTGATGTTTCGGCAGGTGACGCCGGGAGAGGCGGCAAGGCAACGCAGGCCCGCTCTCGCTGCTTAGAGCTGGCAGCGGTACATAATGCGGCACAAGACGCCGCATAAGTACCGGCCGCTCTAAAAGCACCTGCTTATGCCTTGCCGCCTCTCCCCGCTGTGCGCATCCAGCCACAACAAATATATTATATAGCCAAGGGTTGGTGGGGGTGCCGTGCATCCAAGATGCACGCACCCCCACCCGGCGCGCTTCGCAGAAGCCGCGCCGTCACCCTGCTGTGATTTGTGTGTGGTCTGCGGCGCACTATGCAGGCGCCGGTACTTATGCTGCGTCCTTTGCAGCATTAGTATCCGCTGCGTCTGCATCGTAGCGGGAGCGGGCGCCGCGGACCACACACAAATCACCCATCACCTTATATAATTAGTCGCAATCTTCTTCTCATACTCCGGTCTGTCAATTCCGGCCTTCTTACCTGCCTCAATGCACTTCAGGAGCCATGCCATATTCATTCCGAGTGTACGCATCGTCTGCATGCCCTCCTCATCCTGAACGACCTGCTCAGGCGTGTTGCCGTGAACCTGATTCCAGTATTGTGAAGTAACGATAGGCATATTTGAAATAGAAAAATATTTGTTAATCTGGTCAAATGCTGCCGTTGCACCTCCACGTCTGCAGCTTACAACTGCCGCTGCCGGCTTGCCTGCAACAAGGCCGCCTCTTCCGTAGAACGCTCTGTCCATAAAGCTCGTAAGCGCGCCCGAAGCAGATGCATAATGAACAGGGCTTCCGAATACAAATCCGTCTGCCTGTGACATTTTCTCTATAAATGTATTAACTACATCATTACGGAAGCATCTGCCGCTCTTAAAACAGGCTCCACATCCGATACAGCCTGCAACAGGATCATTGCCAAGCCACATTATCTCAGTCTCTATCCCTTCTTTATTAAGAATCTTCTCCACCTCAGTAAGTGCCGTATATGTACAGCCCTTCTCGTGTGGACTTCCATTTACAAGAATTACTTTCATAATTTTCTTGACCTCCGTTAAATGAATAGTTGTTATTCCCAATCTGTCTGCCGCACACTTATAATATATCCAAAATGTCCGGCCGGACTGTATCTAAAATATTATTATACAACCAATGAGGTTTTTTCTCAACTATGTGCTTATAACCATATCCGCCATGTCATATCTGCCATCACACCCTTTAAGGATAGAGCTTTCTGCTCCCATATTCCTGCCTGCCGGCATTACCGTCTGCCGCCTCCGTTGCCGCCGCGTCCGCCGGCACCTCCGAAGCCGCCGCCAAAGCCTGCACTGCCGCTTGTTGTTGCTACCGAACTAAGTGTTGCCTCTGTCTGTGTATCTCCTGTTACAAGTGCATATGTGCTGCCCTGAGCAAGTTCCGCCGTACTTATCACAACGCTTGAGAACTGCTTAGGCGAAGTCCATGATATCAGCACATTTCCTGATGAATCCTTAAGACTTATTACTGAGCCTGCAGCTATTGTCTCTGAAAGATTAACAAGCATTGAGCACTGTGTAGAATTGCTTCCCATGCCCTGTGCCATTCCGCTTGAGCCTGCAGCTATGAGTGTTCCGCCTGTAATTGAGGCCTCTCCTTCATAATCAAGCGCACCGTTACCATTGCTTGTAGGGCCTGCAACATATACTGTTCCTCCTGTAATATAGAGATTGCCATTTGAATCAATGCCGTCACCTCCTGCATTGACCGTTATTGTTCCGCCCGTAATCTTTATATATACATCATCATCGGATGCAGACTGACTTCCCGGTGCCTGCATTTCCTGTGGCTGCTGTCCGTCCTGCGGCATCTGCATTTCCTGTGACTGCTGTCCGTCCTGTGACTGTACATCAGCCCCCTTCTGTCTGCCAAATCCGCCAAATTCACCCTTCTGTCCGCCCGGCATCCGCTGTTCGTCTGAGCTTCCGCCCGTGGCTGCATTTATTCCGTCATCACTTGCCGTAAGATTAATTGTGCCGCCGCTTACAGTAATCCTGCGTCCTTCAATGCCCTCATAGCTGTCCGTGATTGTTATGCTGCCGTCCGTGATTACTGTATCGTAATTGGCATGGATTCCGTCATCACCCGCAGCTATTGTGTATGTTCCTCCGGCGATTATGCAGCTTCCGTCTGCATGTATTGAGTCATCCTCCGACTTAATTGTAAATGTTCCGCCGGCAATATATATGCTGCCTTCCTTGGCATCGTCATCGTTGCCTGAGTTCAGTCCCTTGCTGCCTGACGTAAGAGTAAAGTTGCCATCAAGTATCTTAATTCCGTCCTTGCCTGCAAGACACGTCTTAGCGGCATCAATTACATATGTTCCTCCGGTTATGCACAGTGTATCTTTTGTCACTATGCCGTGCCTGTAATCGGCATCAATCTTAAGAGTACCTGTTCCGTTAAGCGTGAGGTCACTCTTGCTGAATATTACGCCGTCAACCGTATTATCATCTGTCTGGACATACTCCGTACCACCTCCAAGGCTGTTTGTTGTGCCTGCCGGAAGTGTTACAAACACCTTATCCGCACTCTTTACATATACTGCGGCACTTGTATTACAATTAATCTCCGCATTATTAAGCACAAGCTGAACCTTGTCTGAATCCGATGCCGCGATAACAATCTGTCCGTCACTAAGAGATCCGCTTATAATATATGTTCCCGCTGACGTAATTGTTACCGTGCTTCCGCTTATGTTTACTCCGCTGCCGCTTACAACGGCACCGCTGCCGTTAAGCGTAATCTTTACCGCGCTGCTTTCATCATATTCGCTGCTTTTATCCCTGTCGGTAAAATTGATATCAACATTGGAATCTGTAAGCTCTATGTTCTTCTGATTTTCCGATACAGCCGTTGTAATGTACGCGCCGTTTGAAGAAACATCCGAGGAACTTCCTGCAGTGCCCGTCTGACCGCAGCCTGCAAGTGCTGCCATGACAAGCGCACCTGACATGACAACCGCCGCGGCTGCATTTTTATTTATCAATAACTTTGTCATTATAATTCCTCCCTTGCCTGATTGGCTGCCCTGCTGCACATAATCTCAAGATTACCGTTGCGGCATCTCAGCTCATCTATCATATCCTTTTCCGTTCCCGAATCCTTAAGCCTGATGCGGTATTCAAGCTTGAACAGACTTCCCATGCTTGAAGTCTTAACATTTACAAGCTCACATTTTGTAACATACTTATCAAATATCTCTTCAAATACATCCGTGTAATCAAGCGATTCCGGTATTGTTATTCTTAAGCTTCTCTCAAGCTCAGGCCTGTCGCCAAAGCTGCTGAGTGTAAGCACAACATTTACAAGCTCCATAATAATTACAAAAACCACTGCTGCTCCGATATAGCCCATTCCGCAGGCAAGACCTACTGCCATTGCAAGGAAAATGCTGTTAATCTCACGCGCCGTTCCCGGTACCGAACGGAACCTCACCAGTGAAAATGCACCCATAACCGCAACTCCTGCGCCGAGATTGCCATTTACAAGCATAATCACAAGCGCCACTATTGCCGGCATAAGCACCAGCGTTCCCACAAAGCTTTTTGTGTATGTGTTGCGGTACATGTGTGCTGCCGCTATCACCACGCCAAGCACCACCGACGCTATTATACATATTAAAAATGTCTGAATTGTAACTGTTCCTGTTGTTGTATCTGCTATTGACTGAAAAATTGTTATCATATTAATCTCCATTCCGCCCGTTTTTCAGGGCATCTCTAGTTTGTGTGTATCTCAACCTACCTGACTTAAGTACGCCCTTCCGTACTTTGAAAATGACGCAGGGTATATCCCCAGCTCATCAAGTACTTTTGTAAGCCACACCGGAATTGCCCCGCCGGCCTTGAGCTCCATAAGATGCTGCCCCGGTTCAAGTATGCTCTCACCTTCAACTCCCGCCGCAAGACTTAAGTTATATGAGCGGTACATAATATTCCGGTCAAATGTAATCCTCAGATCCGGATTTTCAAGTGAATAATATGCCTCGCGCTCATATGAAATGTACATCGCCGGTTTCAGATTCCCGTAGTAATCCCTGAACCAGTCTATTTCACGGAAAATCTGTGTATCGCAAGGTGCCTTCGTGTGGCCTGCCAGATATTCATCAGATTGTGCGAGCGTCAGCGTCTCACGCCTCTTATATACGATTCCGTTGTACTTCTTTTTCAGTTCAACAAAAACCTTATCCTCCGCTCCTGCCGTTCCGTAGCTTCTGAGCCTGAGCTTCTCCTTGTACACAGGCTTTTCAAGAGATTTCCTTATAATCCTGAAATCGGGAGTATCATAATAAATGTTGCATATCGTTGACCTGCCATGCTCATCCTCAACAAGCCTTGCCTGCAGGCGCTCATTCAGACTGTTATACTCATCGTCATCCAGAAGGTATTTTATTTCGCGCCTTTTAAATGTCATTATATTGTTCATAATGCCTCCTGTCTCTTATTTTAAATATTAAAAAAAGTGGATATATGGTTGTTTTTCCTTTCCATATATCCACTATAAAATACAAACTTAAATTGAAACTTAATTTTAGAAATTTGTGTAAAATAAATTTTACCCACTCCCACTACACCCGCACAAGCGTCACCGTGAAGCATGCGCCGCCGTCTTTTTTCTCTGCGCTTATCCTGCCTTTGTGAAGCTGTACGACAGCCTGTGCCACCGAAAGACCTATGCCATAGCCTCCCGTGCTTCTTGAACGTGATTCATCTGTCCTGTAGAATCTGTCAAAAAGCTTATTCATATCATCCGGCAGCTCTCCGTCATAGGAATTATACACAGAGAATACTGCCTTGCGTCCGTTTATCCACAATTTCACGCTCATGCTTCCGCCATCTGTGCAATACTTTATCGCATTGTCAATAAGAAGTGACACAAGCTCGGCAAGTCTTCCCGAATCTCCCATAACACGCACATTATCAGCTATATCGGTACTGCATGTAATATTTTTCTTCTGCATCATAGCCATGAAGCTGTCCGTACTGCTGCGAACCGTTTCGCTCAGATTAACATTTACAAATTCAGGTTTTTCGGACATCTCATCCATGCGGCTTAATTCAAGCATGCCCTTAACCAGGACATTCAGTCTCTCGACCTGATTGCAGATACTCTTCGTCCACTCAGTCTCACCATTCATCATCTCAATAACCTCTGCGTTGGCAGATATTATTGCAAGCGGTGTCTTAATCTCATGTCCGGCATCCGTTATAAATCTTTTCTGCTTTTCTATACTCTGTGCCACCGGCTTTATCGCACGCCTTGAGAATATCATAACAAGTACTGTGACGAGTGCAAGACAGACTACTCCTATAATCACCGATAACAGGGCAAAATTGCGCATCGTACGCAGGCTCTCATCACAGTCAAGAAATACAATAAGCTTCCCATCGTCTTTTACGGTAACCTTGAATCTGTAATTACCATTGTAGCCTTCCGTTCTTCCACTCTTGAGCACACTGTCAGCCATCTGCCTTGCGCCATCCCGGGACACCGCTGCTATGCTGTCGGTATTTATATCACAGGTGCCGTCATTTTTAATATATAAAGAGAAATATCGCGTACGGAACTTAGCCTCAGGGGACGCAAGTGCTCCCGGTCTGCTGCCGTTTTTCTGCCATGCATCACCCTGCTGCGGACTGTCCTGCTGCGGACTGTCCTGTTGCGGATTGTCCTGCTGCGGGCTGCCCGTCTTCACCTTCATTGAATCCTTATTATTATCCGGAAATCTTCCATCGTTGTCACTGATCATGTGAAGAATCGTGTCCGAATCCTGCTCTGTCTGTATCATATTAGCGGCATTAATTCCGGCAAGAAGCACTATCATTACGATTGCAACTGACAATGCCGTTATCATTACAAATTTTCTCTGGAGACGTTTTATCAACCTACTGCCCTCCGTTCTGCTCTCCCGTACCTTCAAGCCTGTAGCCAAGCCCCCGCACTGCCTTAATTTCAACCGGAGCATTAATCTGTGTAAGCTTGCGCCTGAGATTGGATATATTGACCCAGACAACATTTACATTGATATCAGTCTCATACCCCCAGACATGCTCAATAAACTGCTCTGACGAGACAAGCCTGCCCTTATTTCTCATAAGCATCTCAAGCATCTGGTATTCCTTGTTGACAAGCTGCACTTCACCGCCGTTATACTCGAGCATGCAGTTCCCGCGGTTAAGCTTCATTCCGTCAACATCGAGCGTATCAGGCGCATATGCTGCCGTACGTCTCGTCATTACGCGTATTCTTGCAAGCAGCTCCTTCATTGCAAATGGTTTTGTAAGGTAATCATCCGCTCCCGTATCAAGTCCAAGCACGCGGTCTTCTACCTCCGACTTTGCCGTAAGAAGCAGCACAGGTGTCTTTATGCCGTCCTTTCTCAGTTGTGCAAGCACATCAATGCCATTGCGCTTCGGCATCATTATATCAAGTATAATTCCGTCATAATCATCCGTCACTGCCCAGTCATATGCATCTGCTCCGTCATATACGGCATCAACTATATAATTATTGGCTTTCAGCACAGCCACAAGTGCATTGGAAAGCTCCTTCTCATCCTCAGCAAGTAAAAGCTTCATTATAATCCTCCATTTGCAGTTGCAAAATGCATTCTCTATCTTCCCATATGCTGATAAAGCGTTGAAGGAATCTCGCCTGACGCACCTGTATTAACAGCTTTGTCAAGTATTGAAACCTTAATAATCTGCTTTCCCTCATACTGTACCTTACATTCAACACCGGCACCCGATGCTTTTGCTTCTACAGCATCCGCAAAATCCTTATATGCAATCTGCTCTCCGCTGTTATTATAGAAAGTACATCCGTCTGCAAGCGGCTGCTTTGTTACTTCCTTCCTGCTTCCGTTATCCATCGTATATCCACCAAGCACCTTAAGGCTTCTCTCTGCTGTTGTAACATTCATCACAAGCTCTGATGAAGCTGTAACCTGTGCTGTGCTGACGTTATTCCCCACATTGCTGCCTTCACTGACGTTTCCTTTGGCAGCACCGCAGCCTGTCATAATAATCATTGCACACGCACACGCCATTGCTGATAACATTTTCCTTTTCATTATAGTTCCCTCCTAAGCACCCTGATTCTCCGCCCCCTAAAAAAGGCAAACAAAAAACACCGCCCCCGCAGCTCCTACGTCTGCAAAAACAGTGCTTTTCTTAGTGCGCCTCCAGGGGTTCGAACCCTGGACACCCTGATTAAGAGTCAGGTGCTCTACCAACTGAGCTAGAAGCGCATGTGATAAATTTTACTGTTCAGGAAGCTTTCATGTTTTGTTCACTTGCTGAACACAATGGTTATTATATATGATGGTTTCAAAAAATGCAAGTACTTTTTTAAAATTTTTTAAAATTTTTTGACACAATTTGTACAATTCCCCGTAAAACCCCTGTTTTAGCGCTTTTTCAGCGGTTTGGAATTAGTATGGCAGGGGTCTGAATTAATAATTTTGTAGATTTCGCGATAAGAATTTTTCATTTTTATTAAGCATCTGTTGAATTTGCAATTCTTATACATAAACAAATCCATCCGGCTATAAAATCTTCTGCGCATCCTGATACCTATTGCACTGATTAACGATGTTACATTATTATATGCATCTTCAGGAATAACTGTTAACAAAAAGGACAAAAGGTCTTCCCCCGCTTAAGAGCGGACTCATACGGATTCCGGCCTTTTGTCCCTGCATCAGATAATAACTATGCCTGTATATCTCCGGTCTGCCTTACAGCTATCAGCTTGCAGATTGGATTACCCATTGAAGAAAACTTCTCTTCATATTCTGTCATGACATTGCCCTCGTTAAGAACCGCATCGTTATGGAGATCATGCGTCTGGGCTGTAAGTCTCCATTTTGTCTCTCCTATCTCCTCAAGTGACCAGTCAAACAGATCCACGTTGTCTGTCTTGAACTGTACTTCTCCGTCAGGAGCAAGAATATAATCATATCGGTCAAAAAACTGTCTTGATGTCAGACGTCGCTTCGCGTGCCTGTCTTTTGGCCACGGATCTGAAAAGTTAAGGTAAATGCGTCCAACCTCATGTTCACCGAATACATCCTTTATATTCTCCGCATCCATTCTTATGAACTTAAGGTTAGGAAGCTGTTTCTCGTTCTGTTTTTCTACAGCACGAAGAAGCACACTTGAATACTTTTCAATTCCTACATAATTAATATCCGGATTCTGCTCGGCCAGCGTAGTTATAAACTGTCCCTTTCCCATTCCGACTTCTATGTAAATAGGATTATCATTGCCAAATACTTCATTCCATGTTCCGCTCATCCCTGCCGGCTCAGTGAACACAAAACCGCTTTCTTCCATAACATCCCTTGCACCGGGTACATTTCTAAGACGCATATTCCATTCCTTTCAATTTGAAAATATATACATTAAAATCTATATTATATGAAATCTCCACAAAAGTCTACCAAAACTGTCCACCAAAACCAAATGTGCTATTGCACGTTTTTTCATTTTACAATATAATTTAAGGATAGCCTTAAAACATAATCAAATTAATAATGAGGATTAACAGGATGAACTTCAATAAAATAAAGCTACATAATATCAGGAAAACATTACTGCGTTCAACCGCTGCAGCGCTCTGTGCCGTAACAATATCAGCTTCAGCTGCGTTATCAGTATCCGCTGCCACGGCTTCAACCGCAGCTACCAATGCTGCAACATCAGCCGTCAATGGCACTGTGCAGAGCACAACCGGTACAACCGATACAACCGGCAATTCCCAGGGCAGTTCTGATAATCAATGGCCCGCATCACCAACGATATCTGCCGGAAGTGCCATTCTTATAGATGCAGACACAGGCGCCATTTTATATGAGAAGGACTGCCACTCGCGTGCATATCCCGCAAGTACAACCAAGATAATGACTTCTCTTCTTGCAATCGAGAACAGTTCTCTTGATGATGTGATAACATTTTCCAAGGCAGCTGCCAACAGTTATAAGTGGGATGAGGCCAATACAGGCACACGTGAAGGTGAGCAGTTCACAATGGAACAGGCTCTCTATGCCACGCTTCTTAAGTCAGCCAATGAAGTTGCCTACGGAATTGGCGAATACATCGCCGGAAGCATTCCCGCATTTTCAGATATGATGAATGAGCGTGCCAGGGAACTCGGCGCACTTAACACACATTTTAACAACCCTAACGGTCTTTCCGATACCAATCATTATACGACTGCTTATGATCTTGCAATGATTGGACGCGCATGCTTTAACAACTCTACATTCATGACGATATCTTCTTCCGTAAATTACAGCATACCTCCTACCAACAAGACTGCTGAGACGCGTTACTTCAGGCAGCGCCATGGCATGGCAAACAGCAACGGATATCAGTATGAGTACTTCAAAGGCGGTAAGACGGGCTTTACGGATGAGTCGGGATATACTCTTATCACATTTGCACAGAAAGATGATATGAGGCTTATATGCGTTGTGTTCCGCGAATCAGATGACGCATCAAGATATGTTGATTCCAAAGCACTGTTTGATTACGGATTTAATAATTTTAAAAAAGCTCCAATATCCAGCAGCGATGTAAGCTCGCTGTTTAACAGCTCCAACTACTACAATTCCAAAGTGTTTGGCAACGCCGGGATATCATTCTCCATGGATTCGGCTTATGTGGATATTCCTCAGAGTGCCTCAATTACTGATATTGATATATCCGTCTCCGAGAACAGCGAAGCATCTGATAATAACTACGACTTCACGGCAGATGTTTCATTCAACTACGGCAGTCACAAAGTCGGAACAGCCACACTTCTCGTTACAACTCCGAAGTCCGACACCAAAGATACCAATCTCCCTTACATTCAAGAGAGTACTTCTTCTGTAGTGAGCCAAAAAAATTGCCTTGTCATCAATATATGGCATGTTATAATTATGATTATTGCGGTTCTTATAATCTTCGAGATAATTGACACCGTACATGATAATAAGATGAGAAAGCACCGCAGGAGATCATATAACCGAAGAAGACACAGATAAACCAAAGGCGGATGTTTAATCATCCGTCTTTTTTATTACAGAAAAGCTTTTATTACAGGAAAGGAAAAGTATGTTCAGCAATAAAGATATTTTCAAATTAATCATACCGCTCATAATAGAGCAGATTCTTAATTCCGTCATGGGCATGATGGATTCACTTATGGTCAGTACCGTAGGTCCGACCGCAATCTCGGCGGTATCTCTTGTAGACTCGATAAACACACTTATCATACAGGTATTCTCAGCACTTGCAACAGGCGGGGCAATCGTATGCTCACAGTACATCGGAAGCCGCAACCACAAAAAAGCCAACGAATCCGGCCAGCAGCTTTTACTTTCCGTGTTTGCAATCTCACTGATAATTACAGCATTTGCAGTAATATTAAGGAGACCGCTGCTTTCATTAATATTCGGAAGCGTTGAGCCGGCAATCATGAATAATGCACTTACTTACCTTGTAATAACGGCATTTTCATATCCTTTTATTGCGCTCTACAATGCAGGTGCGGCACTCTACCGAGCATGTGGCAATTCCAAATATCCAATGACAATCTCCATGGTTGCCAATGTCGTAAATGTAGCCGGTAACGCAATCCTTATATTCGGCCTGCACTGCGGCGTTGAAGGTGTCGCAATTCCAACACTTGTCTCACGTGCTTTCTGTGCCGTTGTCGTGCTTTACAGCCTGCGTAAGCCTAAGCAGGAGATTGTCATCAGCAATTACTCGTCAGTGCGCCCGCAATGGGCTCTTATCGGCACTATCTTAAGTGTCGGAATACCTACCGGCATCGAAAACGGAATGTTCCAGTTCGGCAAGCTTGCAATCCAGTCTACCGTATCCACACTCGGAACAGATGCCATTGCCGCCAACGCCATGCAGACAATACTTGAATCCTTCAACAGTATGGCTGCAATCGGCATAGGTCTCGGAACAATAACCATCGTCGGCCAGTGTATGGGTGCAGGCAGACCTGACGAAGCAAAGCGATACATAATAAAGCTTGCCAAATACGCCGAGGTTGCACTTATCATCTCATGTGCTCTCACCTATTTTGCAACAAGACCGCTTGCGGTGCTTGGCAACATGACACCTGAAAGCACGCGTATGTTTATAGAAATGTCGACCTTCGTATCAATAATAAAGCCTATTCCGTGGATATTCTCATTCAGCCTTGCATACGGAATGCGTGCCGCCGGTGATGTTAAGTTCTCAATGATTGTATCATCAATCACAATGTGGACCTGCCGTGTTCTTATAGTTACAATCCTCTGCCGCGTATTCGGCTTCGGTCCGATTGCAGTGTGGATAGGTATGGCGTGTGACTGGTTTGTACGTGGAATATGCTTTACGACAAGATTTATCAGTGGCAGATGGAGTCAGATAAAAGTAATAGATAAGGCTGCCGGCAATTAGCTGGCAGCCAGTCCTCCCGTATACAGCTGGTAATATCTTCCCTTAAGTTCCATGAGCTGGTCATGATTGCCACGCTCTATTATCCGTCCGTTCTCAAGCACCATGATGCAGTCTGAGTTACGCACTGTTGAAAGTCTGTGGGCAATTACAAATGTTGTCCTGCCCTTCATAAGCTTATCCATTCCGTCCTGTACAATCCGCTCCGTTCTTGTATCAATTGAGCTTGTTGCCTCGTCAAGTATGAGTGCCGGAGGGTCTGCTATTGCGGCTCTTGCAATGGCAAGAAGCTGTCTCTGTCCCTGGCTTAAGTTAGCACCGTCACCCGTAAGTACCGTGTCATAGCCGTCAGGAAGCTTTCTGATAAAGCTGTCCGCATTGGCAAGCTTTGCTGCTGCAATAACTTCATCGTCAGTTGCATCAAGCTTTCCGTATCTGATATTATCACGTACTGTTCCCGTGAACAGATGCGTATCCTGAAGAACTATTCCGAGAGAATGTCTTAAGTCATCCTTCCTGATATGGTTAATATTTATTCCGTCATATCTTATCTTACCGTCCTGAATATCATAGAAACGGTTAATAAGATTCGTAATAGTAGTCTTTCCCGCACCTGTCGAACCTACAAATGCAATCTTCTGTCCCGGTGTCGCATACAGATTTACTCCGTGAAGGACTATCTTATCAGGGTTATATCCAAAGTCAACATCATCAAATACAACATCGCCCTTAAGCTCAACAAGCTCCTCTGTTCCGTCCTTATGTATATTTTTCCATGCCCACATATCGGTTCTTTCGTCAGTCTCAGTAAGAACACCATTCTCAAGCTTTGCATTTACAAGAGTTACATTGCCCTCATCCTCTTCATGAACCTCGTCAAGCAGCCTGAATACCCTCTCTGCACCCGCAAGGCCCATTATAACGCTGTTAAGCTGCTGGCTCATCTGGTTGATAGGCTGGTTGAAGCTCTTATTAAATGTAAGGAAGCTCGCAAGCCCGCCAAGAGTGAAACCGCCAAAGCCGTTAAGTGCAAGCACACCGCCGACCATTGCACACACAACGTAGCTTATGTTGCCAATCTGCATGGTTACCGGCCCCATGATGTTAGCGAACTGGTTGGCATTATATGAACTCTCGCAGAGCTTATCATTAAGTCTGTTGAAGTTCTCTATGCTTTCTTCTTCATGACAGAATACCTTGACAACCTTCTGTCCGTCCATCATTTCCTCTATATAGCCGTTAACCCTGCCAAGCTCCTTCTGCTGCGCAATAAAGTATTTACTGCTTCTTCCGGCGATTGCCTTGGTAGATGTAAGTGTGACTGCAACCATAATCAATGTAACAACCGTAAGCGGAACATTGAGCACTATCATGCTTATAAATACACTGACAACCGTAATTACACTGTTAAGAAGCTGCGGCATGCTCTGGCTTATCATCTGTCTGAGTGTATCAATATCGTTAGTATATATTGACATGATATCGCCATGCGCATGTGTATCAAAGAACTTTATCGGAAGTCCCTCCATGTTGGAAAACAGATCCTGACGGAGGTCTCTTAGTGTTCCCTGTGTGACATTAACCATAATTCTGCTGTAAACCCATGTTGACAGCGCACCAATCGCATAGAACACCGCTACTCTTGCCATCGCTGCAAGAAGCGGTCCAAAGTCAGGGTCTGCACTTCCCATCATAGGGAGTATATAATCATCAATAAGTGTCTGCATAAAGAGTGTACCGCGTACACTGGCAAGCACACCGACAAATATGCATATGACAACTACTGCAATATGAACAGTATATTTTCTCATGACATACTGCATGATTCTTTTAAACAGCTTGCCGGGATTAGCTACCTTCGGTCTTGGTCCGCGTCCCCTTGCTCCCGGTCCGCCCTTGAATTCACGTACTTTCTCTGCCATACTATTCTCCTTTCCCAGGCTCATCAAAGTCACCGCCGCCACCGGTCTGTGACTCATATACATCACGATAGATTTCATTGGACTTCATAAGCTCATCGTGGTTACCAAATCCGCTTACCACTCCGTCATCAAGCACAATTATTCTGTCACAGTGCTCAACACTTGAGATTCGCTGCGCAATGATAATCTTCGTAGTATCGGGAATTTCCTTTGCAAATGCGCTTCTTATCCTGGCATCTGTCGCCGTATCAACAGCACTTGTAGAGTCATCAAGAATAAGAATCTTAGGCTTCTTAAGCAGTGCTCTTGCGATACAGAGTCTCTGCTTCTGTCCGCCGGATACGTTGCTTCCGCCCTGCTCAATATATGTCTTATATCCGTCAGGGAATCTCTCGATAAATTCATCCGCGCACGCAAGCTCACAGGCACGTCTGCATTCTTCCTCCGTTGCATTCTTATTGCCCCAGCGGAGATTATCAAGAATTGTACCCGAGAAAAGGACGTTCTTCTGAAGAACAACCGATACCTCATCTCTCAACGTCTCGATATCATATTCTCTTACATCCCTTCCGCCAACGTATACGGCACCTCCGTTAACGTCATACAGACGGCTTATAAGATTGACAAGACTTGACTTTGCGCTTCCGGTTCCGCCGATAATGCCAATCGTCTCGCCTGCATTTATACTGATGTTAATATCCTTAAGTACAGGCTCTGCGACATTCTTTCCATATGCAAAATTAACGTGATCAAACCTTACGCTTCCGTCAGCAACCTCATATACAGGCTCTTGAGGATTGCAGATATCAGTTTTCTCATTAAGCACCTCAGCAATACGTCTTGCACTTGCCGCACTCATCGTTATCATTACAAATACCATCGAGAGCATCATAAGGCTCATCAGGATATTCATGCAATATGTAAGAAGGCTCATCAGCTCTCCTGTCGTAAGGGAGCCTCCGACTATCATCTTAGCACCCATCCAGCTTATGCAGAGGATACATGTATAGACCGTTGTCTGCATAAGAGGTGCGTTGAGCGTAGTTATCTTCTCGGCATTTACAAACATATTGTAAATGTTACCGTTCGCCTTTTTGAACTTATCCTTCTCGTAATCCTCACGTACATATGCCTTGACAACGCGGATTGCTGATATGTTCTCCTGAACGCTTGCATTAAGGTCATCGTATTTTTCAAACACCATTCCAAAATACTTCGTTGCCCTGCTCATAATAAGCACAAGCGCACACCCAAGTACTATTACTGCTATCAGATATACGCTTGCAAGTCTCGCATTAATGATAAATGCCATTACCATTGCGCAGATAAGCGAAAACGGTGCTCTCATACACATTCTCAGAATCATCTGATATGCATTCTGTACATTGGTCACATCGGTTGTAAGCCTTGTTACAAGACCTGCAGTACTGAACTTATCAATATTAGAGAATGCAAATGTCTGTATGTTCTCATACATTGCCTTCCTTAAGTTCCTTGCAAATCCTGTAGAGGCCTTGGCACCATACTTGCCACCAAGCACACCGAATAACAGTCCAAGTGCCGCGACAACAACCATCATTGCACCAACCGTATATATATGCTTCATGTTGCCCGCTTCGACACCTTTATCAATGATTGATGCCATAAGCACGGGAATCGCTGTCTCCATGATTACTTCAAGAATCATGAATATAGGCGTCGCAATTGAAGCTGCTTTGTACTCTTTAATATGTGCCGCCAGCGTTTTAATCATATTCTTCCACTTCCTTTTCAATAGATTTCAACAATGTTAATATGTTAGCGTGCTAACAATAATAATACAATATTTTTTTAATGTCAAGCCGCTATTTGTGTACATTTTGTGACCTTTGCTTGACATCCGCCTTATTACAAATTAAAATGAAAACTGTTTACAATCTGATGCATATGAATGGAGTTTCGCGTGAAGAAAAGACTTGGTCATGAATTTCGTGTTGTTCACAACAAAATAAACAGATACATATCCTGCTTTATCAGTGAGATCGGCAAGTCAGAAGCTCTCACACAGCCTCAGTGCCATATTCTCGGGTACCTTATGGCTCACAAAGATACGGATGTATTCCAGCGCGACATTGAGAATGAATTCGATATATCACGCGCCACAGCAACCAATACACTTCAGGTCATGGAGCGCCACGGACTTATAATGCGTGTAGGCTGTCCCGAAGATGCCCGTCTTAAGAAGCTTGTCATAACAGATAAGGGTCGTGATGTATTTGAGTTGTTTGTACCATATTTTAAGAAAATGGATAACCAGATTACTAAAGGTTTCTCCAGAAAAGAGATTGAGCAACTCTATGATTTTCTTAAGCGCATACAGAAGAATCTTGACCCACCGTATTAATGTGTAAGCTTATGCTCAAGCTCCATATGGGCATACATTCTGGATACACTCCATGATGCATTAGTCTTTGTAAGTATTGCTTTGTAACCTATGTCAACATTATCCCTTCTCAATGCAAACAACAGTCTGTCCATATGCTTTTCCGTAAGCCCGCACATTACCATAAGGCTTTTATCCGGACTAAATGCTGTACCTGCGCTGCTTACCGCATCATCTGTTTCGGCAATCATTCCTATTGTTTTTCCATACTCCGCTTTATCTGCAACTTTAGTCTTAATCCGCATCTGTGATGCTATTCTCTGAACTTTGGAACTCACAGCGGATGATACTTCAAACAGTAATATTTTCTCTGACATATTCCCTCCCGGATACTTTACACGGATACTTTAATTCCATACTTTAAAAATGGGACTGCATATAATCAATATATGCAGCCCCAATCTTCAACAATTATTATCTTATTCATCACCAAGTCTGAGATGTCTTGGAAGACCATCAACCATAATTGGTGAAAGTTCTGCCTGAATCAGTGGACGGATGTAATGGATAAGGTCATCTGTTACATATGCGTCATCTGTAATCCACTCAAGAGGAATCTTCTTCTCGATGTTAGCAATCTTATGTACGTCATGTGTCTCTGTAATACAGATATATGGGTCATCAGATACTCTCTTAAGTACTACAACCTTACCTGTCTCTCCCTCGAATGCAGCCTTAACAGCAGCACCGCCTACCTGGAAAGCCTCTGTTATATCTGTACGTGATGTCATGTGGGCTGCACATCTCTGAAGTGTTGAGAACTCAAGTGCTCTTGTCTTAATTCCAAGCTCTGAGCCAATCTTGTCCGCAAGGAACTTAGCAGAACCTGCAAGCTGCTTATGTCCGAATGCATCGACAAACTCAACGTGGTCAGCAAGTTCAAATACATATCTTCCGTCTGCAACCTTAATACCTTCTGAAACGGCAATTACAAGAGACTTGCCTGTAGCACTTCTCTTCTTAACCTGCTCCATAAAATCCGCGATATCAAATACCTTCTCAGGAAGATAAATCATATCAACACCTTCGCAATCGTCTGAACGTGAAAGTGCCGCAGCAGCTGTAAGCCATCCTGCATTACGACCCATAATCTCAACTATAGTGATAGTCGGGTAATCATATACAAGACCATCCCTGATAATCTCCTTAAGTGATGCTGCGATAAACTTGGCAGCACTTCCATATCCCGGAGTATGGTCTGTGATTGCAAGGTCATTATCAATAGTCTTAGGTACACCCATGAACTTGATATCACTGTTAATTAATATAGCATAATCTGAAAGCTTCTTGATAGTATCCATTGAATCGTTACCACCAATATAGAAGAATGCTGATATCTCAAGTTCCTTAAGCTTTGCAAATATCTGCTCATAAACTTCCTTATTATCACAAATCTCCGGAAGCTTATAGCGGCATGAACCAAGGAATGAAGATGGTGTTCTCTTAAGAAGATCTATGTCGAGTGTTGTCTTAATGTGCTCTGACAAATCAACATACTGTCCGTCCAATAATCCCTTGATTCCATGGAGCATACCATACACCTTGTTAGCTCCTCTGTCCTTAGCTGTCTTATATACACCTACAAGACTCGAATTGATAACCGATGTAGGACCTCCTGACTGTCCAACAATAACATTACCTACCATTATGTAGCCCTCCTAATAATTGTATACCCATCCCTGACCCATTGGCCGTCCATCGGGTCAGTGTATGCTGATACTATTAATATACTGATATTTTAGCATATATGACCTGATTTCTCAACCAATTAATTAGAGACTCTTTGCAACATTTGCAACATTCTCTGCTGTAAATCCAAAATATTCAAAAAGCTGCTTAGCCGGACCTGATGCTCCGAAGCCCTTCATTGTGACATACGCTCCGTCAAGTCCCACATATCTTCCCCAGCCAAAGTCTGAGAGAGCTTCTACCGCAACTCTCTTACGGCATGCCTTAGGAAGCACCGACTCCTTGTACTCATCGCTCTGCGTTTCAAAAATATCCATACATGGCATGCTTACAACTCTCGCATCAATTCCATCACCGGCAAGAAGCTTCTTAGCCTCCACTGCCAGCTCTACTTCCGAACCTGATGCCATAAGAATTACATCAGGGACTTCCTTAGCTGAATCATCAATTACATAACCGCCCTTAAGTGCATCCCTGCTGCTTCCCGGCATCGGAGCAAGATTCTGTCTTGAAAGTACAAGTGCGGTAGGTGTCCTGTCAGACTTGATTGCTGCGTACCATGCAGCTTCTGTCTCAATTGCATCACATGGTCTGAATACGTTAAAGTTAGGCAGTGAACGAAGCATTGCAAGCTGCTCGATAGGCTCATGTGTAGGTCCGTCCTCTCCTACTCCTATGCTGTCGTGTGAGAGTACAAATGTAAGCGGCACTCCCATAATAGCTGAAAGTCTTGCCATAGGCTTAACATAATCACTGAATACAAAGAATGTTGCCACGAATGCACGCAGTCCTCCGTGAAGCATCATTCCGTTGCCGATAGCCGCCATTGCAATCTCTCTCACACCAAAGTGCATATTGCAGCCGCTTCTGTCCTGTGCTGAATAATCACCCATGCCTGCCATGTTAGTCTTGTTAGATGGTGCAAGGTCTGCTGAACCACCGATAAGATTAGGCATTACCTTCTTAATCTCGTTAAGCACACGGCCTGAGATACCTCTTGTAGCTTCCGGCTTCTCACCACGTGCCCAGTATTCATCTGATGCAAAAAGTTTATCAAGCTCTGCATTGTCTCCGTAATATTCATCCCACAGCTTACGCATGTCAGGATACTTTGCAGAATACTCTTCAAAGAGCTTATTCCACTCTTCCTCCTTATCTGCTCCCTTAGCTGCGTACTGTGCATAATTAGCATATACCTCTTCAGGTACTGCAAAGCTCTCTTCTAACGGCCACTTAAGATTCTCTCTGAGTGCCGCAACATTCTCAACGCCGAGAGGCTCACCATGTGCGCTTGCCTTACCCTGCTTAGCCGGACAGCCATAGCCAATCTGTGTATGAACCGTAATAAGTGAAGGACGTGTCTGGTCAGCCTTTGCCTCCTCAATAGCCTTGCCGATTGCCTCAAGATCATTGCCATCCGCAACATCTATTGTCTGGAAGCCGAATGCCTCAAATCTCTTCTGCACATTCTCTGTAAATGCTATATCAGTGCTTCCTTCAATTGAAATATTATTGGAATCATAGAATACTATGAGCTTGCCGAGCTTAAGCGTACCCGCAAGTGAAAATGCCTCAGATGAGATACCTTCCATCATACAGCCGTCTCCACCGAGAACATATGTGTAATGGTCAACCACATCATATCCGTCTTTATTAAATACAGCCGCAAGATGGGATTCTGCAATAGCCATACCTACTGCCATACCCATTCCGGCGCCAAGAGGGCCTGTTGTTGCCTCCACGCCTACTGTGTGGCGGTATTCAGGATGTCCCGGTGTCAGTGAATTAAGCTGACGGAATTCTGAGAGATCCTTAGCTGACAGATTACCATATCCAAACAGATGAAGCAGTGAATACAGAAGCATTGAACCATGTCCGCCCGAAAGAATAAATCTGTCCCTGTTCTTCCATTCCGGATCCTTAGGATTGTGATTCATATGCTTTGTCCAGAGCTCATATGCCATAGGTGCTGCACCGAGTGGAAGTCCCGGATGTCCTGAATTGGCCTTCTGGATTGCATCTGCTGATAATACACGTATTGCGTTAACTGACAAATTGTCAATCGCACTGTTGTTCATTGTAAATCCTCCTTGTTATACAGGTTTATATCAATCTTTAAAATCAGACTCGGTAAGCACAAAATATTCTCCGCCACGTCTTACATGCCTTCCGAATAATCTTCTGGAAGCACGTCGTTCTGCCTTGACAATAGCCTTGTCTATAATCTCCTTAACTTCATCCGTCCTTACATACTCTTTTTCTTTGCTTAATTTATTAATCTTCATATAGAGAAGTGTAAGTGCATCATCATTTACAACATGCTGGCGCTTGCCCGCATATTTTCTTGCATAATCAACAAGCTCTGCAACCGCATACTGCTTGATAACTATTCTGTGGTTAAAGTTCTCTGCCAGATCAGGATTAACACTGAGAAGCACATTAATCTCTGTATCTGAATCTATCAGTATTACAATCATTCCGCCTGTATCCTGCTTCATAACCTCAAGAAGCTCCGTGATTCTCTTCGGAACAATTGAACCCGCGTCTTCTACAATAAGGACCGTTCCTATAAGTCTTGGAAGTGACTTAGCGATTCCACGCTGGTTAATACTCTCACCGGTAGTCTTGGCAATCTTCTTAGGATATTCCGGATACAGCTGGTTAAGTGCCCTCGCAATATTCTTGGCAAGACTTGTCTTATCAGCACTCCTGTTGCCGCTGATAATTATATTACCTCTCTCCGATGTATTCCGGCCAATCTCATCACCGACAGTGTCAAAATACTCTGCCAGCTGTTCGGTTACGCCATCCATATCATTATATTTGTTGAAAAACTTACGTACTTCCTTTGGAATTTCCAATTCAAACGCCTCTTCTCCATCATCATATTCTGATTCGTCATATTCAGGCTCTTCTTCATCAGGACTGCCTTCATATTCTTCCTCATATTCGTCCTCTTCCGGCTCCTCCTCAACCGGCTTTGACTTTTTCTTTCTGCCAAAATGGAATAATGCCCTTACGCCTGATGGCTCTTCTTCCTCAATCGGCTCTACATCATACTCATCGTCCTCTTCGTACTCCCCATCTTCATCGTACTCATCGTCTTCCGAATACTCATCTTCCGAATACTCATCGTCATAGTCATCTTCTGAATATTCGTCATCATAACTGTCATCGTATTCTTCGCCGTATTCTTCATCTTCCGCATCAGGAATCGGTTTCTGTGAGTCCTGCTCCTGTGATACGGCACTGTTATCCATAGCTTCCCTTACCTCTCTGGCAAGTTCATCTGCCATGGCCTTCTGTGCCTGCCTCTGATGTTCCTCATCAGAGAACCTCTGCTCCAATACCCTGCGCTGCTCTTCTGCCGCCGCTTCTTCCCTGTCTTTTGCAAGCTTGCTCTTGTATGCATACAGCCATATTCTTCCGTCTTCCTTCTGCTTTACAGCATCCGTCTCGATATGCGCTGCTGCCTTACCTGTTCTGATTGCAAGGTCTGTCTTCACCGACTGTAGCATAAGCTCCTGATTGGCATTGTCTCTGGCCTTCGCCTCATCAAAAGGTACTCCTGTCTTCGCCGCTTCCGCCTTCTGCTTTGCCATAAGCCTGTCATATGCTTCTTCTTTGGACTCTCTTGCTGCAAGCTCTCTCTCAAGTTCTTCTTTGGAGAATTCCCTTGTCTCCCGGCTGCCGTATTTTTCTTCCTGTACGGCCTCCACCCAGTCAGCAATGCTCATCTGGCCGTCTATCTGCTCATCAGCAGCATTATCACTGTCGTCACTATCATTCTTACTGTCTTTGTCAGCCTCATCCTGGACACTGCCAAAGTCATTATTCATAAATGACGGCATTGGGCTTACAGGTGTAATAGGTGCAGTATCTGAATTCATAATCTCATCAAGATTCTTGGCAAGCTCTGCCTGAAGATTGCGCGTGTCATATATGCTGTATTCCCTTACAGGAACCTCGATCTGCTCTGCTGTCTTGGCAATCCTCTCTTCCGCATCTTCCTGACGTACATCTTCATAACTGTCTTCAAGATTCTGTCTTGCCTTTGCAATAAGCTCATTAAGTGACTGCTTTGCTTTTTCTATTCCTTCATTGCCGGATGATGAAGCACTGTCGTCCGTGCCTGATGAATCCGCATCCTCTGCATCATCCACGTATGAAGAGTCCTGATATTCCGGATTGTCTGCCTGTGTATCAGCAGGAGTCTCCTCATCCTCCTCATCCTCTTCTTCCCCGTCTTCATCATCAGGACTGCCGCCCTTTGCACTCATGGCAGCCTTATTAATTAACGCGCGGAAAAAATTCTTGGCATTCTCGTCAGCCTTATTCTGGATAAGATCCATCGCCGGACCGTCGTCTTCCTCATCATCTTCATATCCGGCACCGTCGTATCCGTCTTCCTCGTCATCGTCATATCCGGCACCGTCGTATCCGTCTTCCTCGTCATCTTCATACTCATCCTGTGAGTACTCTTCCTCGAGCTCATTTTCCATCTCATCACTGTATCGGATCTTCTCATGCTCTTTTGCAAATATCAGCTCTTTTGTCTGATCCGCATCCGGTGCATCCTTTTTTCTGACAGCCTCTTCAAATATCTTCTGCTGTGTAGCCGTTATGTCAGCATACTTCTGCTTAAGCCTTATTGCACTGTCAACATATTCACCGTCAGAGAACCACAATATAATCTCATCACATATATGAACACACTTATCAGACATGCCGGCATAGCTGTAAAGCTGTGCAAGCTCATACATGTACTTCTCGTCTATCTCCTGGCTCTTGTACTCCTCAAGTATCTCAATAAGAGTATCTACCGGCGCATTCTCTGCCTTGCGGAGCTTATACTCAAGAATAAATCTGTTCACATCATGTGATGCCATATGAACATATTCCTCATACAGATCTTCCGCATCCTCGAACTGTCCAAGTCTGATAAAAAGCTCTGTAAGCTTATATACAAGCCTTCTTCCGCCCTGGTTCCTGTTATATGCGAGTATGGCAGTATCTCTTGCTTCCTCTATGTATCCTGCTGCTTCCTGAACATTAATTATTGTTGCAAGTGTAGCCCAATCCTTCATCTTGCGCCAATCCATGGAATTAGCAATAGCTGCTGCTGCCTTGTAATCTTTTCTGGCTGCGAGTTTCTTAATCTGTTCTAATTTTATATTGAATTCGTATTTATCCACGATAACGCCACCTTTTCAAAAGAAAGTTAAACATACATAATTAAGTTTATCACAGCATATAATGCTTGTCAAAAAAGTTTACAGCTCTGCCGCTTTCCAATACATGGCATATCTGTGTAAACTGCGTGTTGTCATATATCGCGGATGCATTACAGCAGGTCAAGCGTCTGCTGCTCATATTCAATCCTTGTATACTCAAGATTCTCACGCTCAATGTTGCTTTGATAATCCACAACAACAGTCTGCTGTATTCTGCCGGCCATCTTCTGCCCAAGAATATAATTAACATCAAACCTTCCCGTAATAGCAGGTGTTGCACCTCTTGCAGGAACAATAAGCTGCACATGGTTTGTCTTCAGCAGTTTGAATATAGGCTCCCATATGTATATATCCTTAGCCGCGCCAAACGGATTATCGATAAATATTACCTTGCCCGTCACCGCTGCCCCATGAGTTGCCGCATTTATATTGGAGATATAATTGATAACCGCAATCAGGAACTGAATATATATGCCCTGTGACTGTCCCGTACTTCCCACAGCCTCCTCATACTTAAGGAACCTGCTCTGATCGCCGATTCTCTCACGTTTGTACAGATTCACCCTTATTGCATCCATATCCGTAACAATGACAGAAAAAAGTCTTTTCCATGTCAGTCTGTTGCGTATATACTGAAGTCTCTGTGCCGCATCCCTGAAGCTCTCAGCCGCTGTCACTGTCTCGTCTATGTAGGCAGACATGCGCTCCTTGTATGACTCCTCTTTTACATATGGTATCTGCAGGTCAATTATCGATATAAGCTTTCCGTCCAGCGTTATTGTCGAAAGCTGTGGAAGCCTGTCAAGCTCCGTCTTTATATTGCTGCAGGTCTGAAGACATCTGTTCTCAAAGCTTTCCTTTATACGTTCCATGTCTTCCGTGCTCTTTGCAACATTATCTCTCTCAAGCGCTATATACTCATTGGTCTCCTTTAGCTGTCCGGCAAGCTCTTCACACTGTTTTGCATCAGCCGGTGCATCCAGGCTTCTTGTAAATTCATCCGCAAGATCTGCTGCCTCAAGTCTGCGCAGTCTGTCAGTAAGCTCTGCTTTCTGCTTTGCAAATGTATCCTTGCGCTTTTCAAGCCTTACAAGAATCCTCTCGAGTTCTTTCTGGACATTCTCGTAATCCATGTAATTCTCCAAAGCCACATTCTCATCTGCTCCGGTCACATCCGCATCCGCCTCATCTATTCCGGCAGCACGGATAATCCTCTCCATATCCTTAATCATGACCTCAAGCTTTGTGTGCTGCTTAACAGTCTCTTTCTGTCTGTCAGACAGCCTGGCTTTGTTTTCTCTCATCTTTGCAACAAGCGCCGTATGCTGCTCCTTGAATGCCGCTGTATTGGCACATTCAAATTCCTCATAACTTCCGTATTTTTCCTCTATCTGATAGATTCCATGTGCTATACTTCCGTCAAGTCTGTTATAAAGTGCGCTCTGCGATTCTATTGTCTGTGTTATTGAAGCAATCTGCCCATCATACTCAGCCAGTCTGTCACGTATCGACATAAGCGCATCATTACTGCTGTCCGCCATTGAGTCGTCATCAAGCGCTTTCCTGACATCATCAACCGACATTCGCCTGTACTCTATCATACGGCAGCATTTGTCCATAGACGCAGCAAGATGGTTCTTAAGCTTCTCCTTATCCGTTATGTCAGATGTATCCTGCTCAATAATGCTTCTGAGTGCTGCAAACCTGCTCTCGAGATCCTGTTCACTGAATTGTTGTGCATTAACCGTGTTATCGGAACCTGCTTCGTAATCTTCACTATAATATGGTGCAAATGCAGTCCACTGGACATCCATTCTTTCAAGCGTACTCTGTACCGATGCAATCTTCGACCTGTATGCGCCGGCTCTTTCCTGTGATGCGCTGAGATCTGCCCCCGCTTTCTGTTTCCTTGAAGAGTACTCCTGAATCATCCCGTCAAGCTGCTTCACTTCGGCTCTGTGTCCCACAGCCCTGTCGAACAGCTCTGTAATCTTTTGAAGAAGCTCTGCCCTCTTAAGATCATGTGCCTCTCTCTGCGATTCGTCATCGTACTCTCTTGTGAGTGAAGCCTTTGATGTGTTAAGGTTCTCAAGTCTGCCGATAAGCTCCGTTCTGGTCTCTGCAAGCTGCACTGCTTCAGCTTTAAGCTTTTCAAGCCGGACTGCCGGACTGTCATTATAATCAGACCTCTTTACCGCTTCTCTTACTGCAAAATCATAGTCCTCCCTTATCACATCTCTTCTGTCTGAAAGACGCGCTATCACATCATCAAGCTCAGCTATCTCTTCGCTGCATTTTTTAATCTCATTGTCAATGCCTGACGGTTCTGTAAGAAATGACATATCCCTCGATGCAAATGTCACAAGTTCATTGTTCACTTCAAGCTTCATATCATACAGCACATTTTCACTGATAACCGGTACCGCATATGCACCGTTAAAGCTTCCAAGCACTGTATCCGCCCTGACTCTTTCAAAATCATTTTTTATTATAAAGCCGTTATGAATGAATGGAACGCGCTTTATGACATCCCGTTTCTGTCCCTGCTTAAGGCCCGCATACCAGCGTGAGCCCTGCATGGCATCTTCGCCATACTGTTTCTGAAGATAATCCCACACTTTGTCATACTGTTCATCGCGGCACACATACACGCCGTTCTTAAGTGACTCAGCATATACTTCAAGGTCAGATCTTCTGCGCATACTTTTGTCAAACTGTGATTCAGTCTCCTTAAGTGCCGCCGATACCGCTCTTGCCAGCCCCTCCGGCGTCTTCTGTGAATACACATTGCACAGCTTGTCAAAAAGCTCATCGGCATGCTTTCCTGCCGCAAGTTCCTGTTCAAGCTTCTCTGCCTGCTGTCCGTTCACCTCTATAAGAGTATCTGTTCTGTCAAGCTTAGTACGGCACATATCAATCTGTGTCTTTACTGACGTCAGTTTTTCCTCAAGTTCCCGCATATGCATTCTGCATGCTGCTGCCTCATCATTCACTCCTGCCAGCTCATCAGACGCATTCTCAGCGACAAGTACCGTATCGGCACCAAGCATTCCCGATATGGCATTCTCGTCGGAAGTTATCTCATTCTTGAGATATTCAGAACGTCCAAGTGCCTTGGATATTCCTGATTCTGCTGCCTTAAGTGCATCTGCTGCTGTATTGGATACGTTCTCCTCATTGGCAAGCAGTGCTTTTGCCTCTGTCATACCCGACAATAATTCATGTCTTCTGATATCATCAGCTGATTTTTTATATGATGCAAGATTTCTCAGTTCCGCAGCTATGTCTTCATGGTCACGGAGTCTGTTATCTATAATCTGGGTTATCTCATCAAACTGCCTCTTATATTCAAGATATTCCCTGTAATCTGCAATGCACTCCTTAAGAGTAAGTTCAAGCCGCAGACTTTCCGAAGCCTGCACAGCAGACGACCTCTCCTGCTCAGATTGCCTGAGAAGCTCCCCGACTTCCTTCATTGAATTCTTCTGTTCGATAATCTCCGCAGTGTCTATAAGCCGATGTTCTCTGTCGGTCTCAATCTGTATTCTCTCAATCGCCTCTGCTGCAGACTGCTCCTCAGCAGCTGTTTCATCACTCTTTTTCCTTGCTGCCGCGAGCATCCTTACAAGTCTGGCACTGTTCTCATTTTTATTGCGGTATATACTTTCAAAATCTGACAGTCCCTGTGCGAACTCATCTATGGCCTGTATCTGCATGTCATACTCATCCATAATGGCATGCTTTCTTGAAAGTTCAACAAGCTTATCCTTTATGTCAAGAAGCGTCCTTGCCATGCGGTCATCATCATTACCGTTGCCTGTTATGTTGTGGAAGGATTTCTGGATAATCTCCTCAATAAGCAGATCCTCAACAACCTTGCGGCTTGTCCTGTAATTCGTCTCAAAATATGTTCTTACATGACCTTCCGTCTTATTGATTCCTCTTACGATTTCCCATTCACTTTCATAGATTCCATATCCGCTTATAAAGTTCTGATAATCTCCCTTGCGGTCAAATATCTTTACCGATACTCCGAAATCCTTCTTCTCAAGGTCTCTCAGGTAATCTTTAAGTTCCTGATATGTTACCTTTTTGCCATCCTTTGAAAGCGGCAGATTTCTTATGTCATTATCGCCGAATTCCCTGTAGAATATGACATAGTTGAAATATTCCACTGATGCCTGGTCATTTGCCGAAACTGCCTGTGAAGCAGCTGATACGGATGAAGCCTGTGACATTCCCGTGCCGTCCGTATCATATCCATCTGGCACTGCTGGCTGCTCTGATGATGTATTTCTTGCTTTGCGTGCGCAAAAGCCCGTAAGCATATATTTGTAATTATCCTTACGGTAGCATGGGTCAAGATTCCACTCTATAAGTGAATGTATCGTTGTATTGCCGCTGTCCCCGCGAAAAAGCTTCTCTATCGGCTGTTTGTCATCAAGTGTGCAGTTTGGAATCATATTCTGCATAAGCAGAAGCATAAGAAGACTCTTACCGCCGCCGTTGGCAAGATCATACAGCGTATTCTTGCCGGAAAAGCGCATCATGAAATCATCATAATACTGGGTTCCAAAGTTATATTTGACATTGTTTACACGTATGCGGTTAATCTGTGGCATCTTCTTCCTCCCTCATTACTTCGAGAAGTCTTCCCTTATATTCCTCAAAATAGTTCTGTGCAAGTGCCCTGAACCTGTCTTTCGGATAATACCTCGTATCAGCCTGCACAAAAAGCTCCTGTCTTACCAGAAAGTTCATAACAAGCTTTACAAAGCCCGTCTTTGAATTCCTAGCGGCACGAAGCCCCTGCGAATCTTCCACGCTTACAACAGGAAGCCCGTCCCAGCTTAAGGCAATCTGTCTGAAACTGTTTTCTTCAATCTCGTTAAGCACTATCGCCTCACGCCTGTCTGCAATCCCCGTAACTGCAGCATCCGTTCCTGATATTATATCCTCAACCCTTACAAATTCAGAATATGCCGTACTGTCCGATGACTGGTAAAAAAATGTCAGCACATTATATATTACAAAATACGCAAGATACAGCTCCCTGTTATTCCTTATGCCTATCTCGCGCCTCAGTTCCTCATTGGAGTATCCGAATGCCCTGTTATTCTCTCCTGCGCTTACATAGAGACCGTTAGCATACTCATACATATGTATATTCATCTTTTTAAGAGACATATGTACTATGTCATACACTTCACCGTTATTATTGTATTCCTGATAAAGTGCGGCATTACTGCCCTTTTCCGATATCTCCTCACCCATGAGCAGCTTTGACACAATATCAAGTGCCTTATCAAGATTCCTCTGTTCCATCACTGCCTCCGTTGTCCTGTGTTCTGGCAAGCCTGAATATAAGCTCGCTTACCACTGCTTCTTTGCCAACTTCAACTTCACCGTCAGCCATCTCTATCTCTATCACATATGGATTACCGTTCACTCCGGCTGCGCCATCCGCTGCCAGTCCTTCCTTAAGTATGCCGTCAAGGAAACTCTCTTCCGTATCATCCGGACCGCCTATGACATAGCGCCGCTTCTGGCACAGATTAACGAGAAATGAATAATAATCCGCATTTGCAAGTATATTATCTGCCTTTTCTTTGTATCTGTCTTTAAGCCAGGCATTATACCATGACAGTGTAAATTCCTGCTTTTCCTCAAGGAGCCTGATTATACTCCGCATGAAAAATATGTAATTATGGCTTATTCTTTCATCTTCCGCCTCATCAGCGAAGATGATATCCTCCTGCGTTCCCGGAGCATCTTCCTCGACTATATCCTGCTTCTGTGTCCTTTGTGTGAGACACTCGTCGATTATTCCAAAGTCGAACATCTTAGAAGTCTTTGGCCTAAGCATGGCACCAATCATCATCTCAAGCGGTCTTGTTGTATCTGAACGCACCATCTGCTCAAGAAGCTGTCTGTAGTCACAATGTATTCTCAATCTGCTGAGCTTATTCCGATGTATCACATTATCTGTCAGCTTCTGCAGATCCATGCATGCCCGCAGCAGTTCCCCATGTCTGCTCATTGCCATCTTAAGCTGGTCATCAAGTTCATATATCTCATCAACCGCTCTTCTGTAACCATCCCCCGCATGTGCCGGCGTGCTTTCCATCTTAGCTATTGCCGCATCTATCAGCTCTTTATTTTTTACAAATAATCTCTGCTCGTCATCAAACCACTGCATTCCATTATCAGTAAAATCCCTGTACGCTTCAAGGCCTGCAAATACATCCGTTGCCAGAAGCCTCTCGACTTCCCTGCGCTCGAGCATAAGTCTCTCGACCTCATCATTGATACGGCCTACTACCTGCGTTCCCCGTCCAAAATCCTGTGACTTAATCATCTTTTCAAGCAGAAGCTGCTGCACGCTTATTCTGCTCTCGTCCTTAATCTCCTTAGTATCAAGATAGAACTCTATCGCATCAGGACTTATTGAATACCACACCGTATTATTGCGTATCGAACTGTCTATCAGCTTCATTCTTGAGACCTTGTGCTTTCTGTCCACAGGGTCATAATATCCGAATTCAAATGGTTTTCCGTCATTTTTTATCTTATCAAATACATAGTCTGCAATATCCCTGCATTCTTCATCTGTCACATTAAGCACAAAATCCCTGCGTATGCATTGTCCTATGAACTCTACATACTCAGGGTACGTCACATCTTTTTCCTTAAAATTATTCTCTTCAATAAAAAAACGCAGGACCGCCATGACGATATAGCCCATGTCAAGATCTGCATACTGGCCCTGCCTGAAATTCTCAAAAGAAATCTCCGTAAGCTTAAAGAACGGATAATACTTCTTCAGGTTCAGCATTCTGACTCTGTGTTCATGCACGATATCATTCTGTAAAACATTTGCCTGCGCCATATTATCCTCCATTCCGCAGGCACAAAGTGCCGGAGGAATCGCAGAGCCAAATATCAGATTTGGCTCTGCGACAGATGCTGTTTGTGGCGCCTGCGGCACAAACAGCTGTGTGAAAAACAGATATTAATCTGTTTTTCACACTATCCTCCATTCTTTTAAAGGTCTACTCTTCCCTCAAGTGCTCTTAAGAGTGTCACTTCGTCAATATACTCAAGGTCACCGCCAACCGGAACGCCGCTTGCTATCCTGCTTACTTTAATCCCCGTAGGCTTGACAAGCTTGCTTATGTACATCGCCGTTGTCTCGCCTTCAAGACTTGAATTGGTAGCTATTATCACCTCATCAACATCGCCTGCAAGCCTTGTTATGAGTTCCTTGAGCTTAATATCGTTAGGTCCTATGCCGAGCGCCGGTGAGATTGCGCCGTGCAGGACATGGTACACGCCATCATACTTTCCGGTCTTCTCATAAGCTGCCATATCCCTTGTCGATTCAACTACCATAATGACCTTATGGTTACGCTTTGTACTGCTGCACACCGGGCAGAGCTCCGAATCCGTAAGCGCATAGCACTCCGAGCAGTAACGGACATTGCTGCGCGCATTCACCATAGTCTGTGCAAGCTGCTCCACGCGCTCCTTAGGCATATTGATAATGTGAAACGCCAGGCGTTGTGCTGATTTAGCACCAACACCCGGCAGAGCGGAAAGTTCTTCTATTAACTTTGTTATCTGACTTCCGTATAAATCCATCGTTACACCGAATCCTTACCACTTTACTTTCATATGTCAGCGACTAGAATGGGAAGCCGCCGCCCATACCGCCAAGACCACCTGTTATCTTAGACATCTGTGACTGTGACTCCTCCTCCATCTTGCGGAGTGCCTCGTTAGTTGCTGCAACTATAAGATCCTGAAGCATCTCTATATCATCAGGGTCAACTACTTCTTCTGAAAGCTTAACACTTAAGACTTCCTTCTTACCGCTTACTGTAACTTCTACAGCTCCGCCGCCGGCTGATGCAGTGAACTCTTTGCTCTCAAGCTCCTTTGTAGTCTCCTCCATCTGTCTTTGCATTCTCTGTGCCTGCTTCATGAGGTTATTCATATTGCCCGGCATCATTCCGCCCGGATATCCGCCTCTCTTTGCCATTATATTAAATCCTCCTTGTCATCATCAATCTCAATATCCATTTTAACTAAATCTCTTATATCTGTAAACATATTCCTGAAATCCTGATCCTCTTTAAGCCTGGATGCCCTGATCTCAACCTCTTTGCCTGTTCGTGCGGCTATCGCAGCACGAATCTGTGCAAGCTGGTCAGGTCTGCTTATATATGAATATGTTGACGGACTGGATGTCATAATCTCTATCCCTGTGTTATTATCGTCAACCTTTACATTAGATGCACGCAGCATCTGTGCAAGGCAGCCATCATCTATATCCGTTACAATATTATTCCACTGTGCGGCTACCTGCCTGAGATCTTCGGGAAGTGCCTTTGGAAGAGGCTTATCATTGTCAGGTGTACTGCCGCCTTCCGTCATCTGTCCCGCTGCGGAAGCGGTATTCGCCGCTGCATTAGGAGCATTCCCCGGGTTAACCGTAAAATTACCATTGTCGAGTCTTTGTTCAAGCTGCGTAATCCTGCTTATTATATCGCTGATATCACGGCTCTGCTCCATCGCCGGGTGTGTGAGCTTAATCAGCGCTATCTCTATCATAATCCTCTTCTGAGTCGAATACTTCACATCATTGGACAGTTCTGAGAATATCCTTATATAACGCATAAGCGTATCATCATCAATAAGTCCGCTCTCTTCCTTAAGAAGTGCCAGATTGTCACTCGACATATCTATTACATCCTGTGCATCCTCTGATGTCTTAATAAGCAGAAGATTACGCAGGTACCACACAAAATCTACAACAAACTGTCCCAGATCCCTTCCCTGCATGATAAGATCCTCAAGCAATCTTATACAGCCCGTGGTATCAGCCGCAAGAACCATTCTTAAGAGTCTTGAAAAGACTTCCGTATCAACTGCGCCAAGCACCTCAAGTACATTATCATACTTAAGATCCTGTCCCAGATAGAATGCCAGACACTGATCCAGCAGGCTGAGTGCATCTCTGAGTGAGCCGTCAGCCGCCTTGGCTATATATCTGAGTGCCTTATCTTCGACATTGATATTCTCAGCCTTCATAAGCTCTTCAAGCCTTGCAGTTATCGTCTCTATTGATATTCTCTTAAAATCATATCTCTGGCACCTTGAAAGGATTGTAATAGGAATCTTATGTGTCTCAGTAGTCGCCAGAATAAATATTACATATGAAGGTGGTTCCTCAAGTGTCTTAAGAAGCGCATTAAATGCACCTATAGACAGCATATGCACCTCATCGATGATATACACCTTATATCTGCCTTCAGTAGGTGAATACTGAACCTCTTCACGTATCTTACGTATATCCTCGACGCCGTTATTGGAAGCGGCATCTATCTCTATCACATTCATGGAGCTTCCTGCGGCTATAGACTTACACATTGCACACTCTCCGCATGGTCTTCCGTCAACAGGATGTTCGCAGTTGACTGCCTTTGCAAATATCTTCGCAACTGTAGTCTTACCGGTTCCCCTCGTTCCGCAGAACAGATATGCATGTCCGATTCTGTCAGCCTTTATCTGGTTGCGAAGCGTAGTAACTATTGCGTCCTGACCTTTGACATCATCAAAATCCGCCGGTCTCCATTTTCTATATAAAGCTGTATATGACATTACAAACTAATCCCCATTCCTGCCCGTCTATCCGGGCATCCCATATCTGTGTACAGGCATCAGTCAAATGTACCGAAGCTTATTCCAAGCAGCTTTGCCTCCCTTACCATTGATGACTGAGGGTCAACAAACTTTAATTTACCTGCTACGTCCTTAAGAGGTACATTGACAATATCACCATTATTAATTCCTACCATATATCCGTACCTGCGGTTAATGATAAGGTCTGCTGCAGCCGCACCGAACCTTGATGAAAGCACTCTGTCATAAGGACATGGGCTTCCGCCTCTCTGCATGTGTCCCGGAATCGTCACACGTACTTCCTGTCCTGTACGCTCCTGTATCTTATGTCCAATCTCATATGATACTGACGGAAATGCCGGTGCCTTACGCTTCTCCTTAAGTTCCTTCTTGGATAAGGCTGCATCCTCCTTAGAGATTGCACCCTCCGCAACTGCTATGATTGAAAAACGCTTTCCTGAGTTATTACGCTTCTCAACCGCCTCAACGACCGCATCTATATCATACGGAATCTCAGGTATAAGTATGATATCGGCACCACTTGCGACTCCGGCATAGAGTGTAAGCCAGCCTACCTTATGTCCCATTATCTCCACGATAAATACTCTTCCGTGTGAATATGCAGTCGTATGGATATTATCTATAACTCCTGCTGCCACTTCCACTGCACTCTGGAACCCAAAAGTCTCCTCCGTACCCCACAGGTCATTATCTATAGTCTTAGGAAGCGAAACAATATTAAGTCCTTCCTCGCTCAGAAGATTGGCTGTCTTCTGTGAGCCATTGCCGCCAAGAATAACAAGACATTCAAGTCCAAGCTTCTTATATGTCTTCTTCATAAGTTCAACCTTATTGTTGCCGTCACTGTCAGGTTCATTCATAAGCTTGAACGGCTGCCTTGATGTACCAAGAATAGTTCCGCCCTCTGTCAGAATTCCCGAAAAGTCTTCAGGTCTCATAACTCTGTAGTCGCCGTACATAAGCCCCTTATAGCCATCCTCGAATCCAATAATCTGAAAATCTTTACCCGAACCATACAAAGACTTAGCCACACCTCTCATTGTTGCATTAAGGCACTGGCAGTCACCGCCGCTTGTAAGCATACCAATCTTTCTCATGTCATTCTCCATTTCTGCCCGTTTGCAGGAGCACCAATAGCAATGGTAAATATTTTACATACATATCTGATTTTACACCATTACTTCAATTCTGTCATTGAAAAATTTAAGCCGAAGCCACTGAACTTGTCAATGTCTCCGGCACGATTTACGAAAGTTTCTGATATATATTATATACATTTTACAAATTAAAATCCACGCACTTTGCTTTGTACAACAAAAAACAGACGTTACCGGACCAGTTAGCTCGGCTCAGGTTTGCTTCCGGCACACAGAAGGTTTCACTTAATGCTGCTACGTTCCCGTCCTGACATGGTTCATGAATTCCTGTTGCGAAAGGCCCAAGCGTCAACACCACTTCTTCCGGGCAGCTCCATCCGTTGCTGTCCGAGGCAAAGTATAACTCCTGCTATAGCGGATTGCAGGTACAGGGAACCGCTGACTCCCCAGCCGCGTGGATAATAAATTATAACAATAAAATTTCAATATGTCAATTATGCAATTCCTACCACATGAATGGCGGCTGCCGCACCAACCTGTGTTGACAGGTCAATCGTTCTTCCTGCCAGTTCTATTACCGGCCTGCTTATACTCTGCTTGTTAATTCCTTTCAGCTTGGCAGTATAGCCGTTAGACAGAGTGACTTTGCTTCCTACATATGTGCCAAGAATATTCATCAGGAAATCTTCAAGCATTGCCATATCGAACTTTCCTTCAAGCTCCTTCATCATAATCGAAGCAATCTTAAACGGGCATATCTTGTCCCTGTATGCTCTCTCTGCCGTCATAGCTTCATAAGAATCTGCTATTGCAATCATTCTTCCGTATTCACTGATTCTGTTAAAATCATATCCCATAGGATATCCCGAGCCATCGCATCTCTCATGGTGGTCGAGAATAGCTCTCTTTACTGATTCGGGAATCTCAGTATTCTTAATCATCATATAACCGTTTATTGAATGCTTCTTAACTTGCGCAAATTCCGCCTCTGTAAGAGGTCTTGCCGCATCGAGTATCCCAAGCGGAAGCTGCAGCTTGCCGATATCATGTATAAATCCTGCGAGCGTTACTTCCTTAACTGCTTCCGGAGGCATCTTTCTCCACATTGCAAATTCAAAACATATAAGTGCCACATTGGATGAATGTGCAAATACAGTATCCGAATAGTCATGAAGCTGCTTTATAAGCTCTGCATAATCAAATACCTGCGGTGCTTCACGGATAATCTTTATTACTGCATCAACAACCGGCTTTATTCCTTCTTCTGTCCGGAATACAACCATATTACGTGCCGCAATCATGTCTTCCGCTATATAAGAAAGTGCATCATCGACATCATCTTTCTCAGACTCATCCGCCTTTACCTTAATCACACGTATTCTGTTAGCCTTAAGCAGATCTATAAGTTTTTTATCAACCACCTGCTTTTCGGATGCAATCACAGCACCAAACGGTGTGCTTACATCCTCAGCAATAATCATTCCCTCTGCAAGTTCATCCAGTTCTATCTTCTTTATCATACGCTTCTCCATTCATTACCAGCCGAAGTAATTATTAATTCCCTGCACAAGTCCGTCCCCAAGTACTGCCAGAGCAGCGTCATCATGCCTGGAAGATGCATTACCAAGTTCTATATCCACTGAAGGTATTGTGCTGTACGAGGTCTGTGTAAGATCTATCTGCATACTGCCGCCTCCGTTAATCTTTGCGCCCTTTGCCCTGAGCGCGCTGATAAGGCTGCTTCCGAGCACATCATGTTCTTCCCATATCCGGGCAACCGGGTCCATTGTCTTAATCGCATCCGGCACCGCAATATAAAAGCAGCCCTTATCATAATCAAGTCCGTCACCGTCCCAGTGAAGTGATATATGACAATCTGCAACATTGTTACATATAACTGTTCTGGCGACATTGTCAAGCTGCACATCTTCACCGTCCCGCAGCATAAGCACATCATATCCCTCTGCAAGAAGCTTCTGCTTAAGTATCTGCGCCATATTGAGTGTAACCGTGCTCTCGGCAGTCCCGTCTGCAAATGTCATTCCGCCTGATACAGCCACAGCCTCAATAGCCCCTGCTGCCGTTGTGCCTCCCGTAGTCTTGGGAGAACCATCCGGATGACACCATGTCTTAACCGATGAGCCGCCATTCGTTCCGTGTCCGGCATTAACACCTACTATTATATCCTTACGGTTGGCAGCCGCCTTATACATGACTGCATATCCTGAATTAATGGCAGAATTGCCCGAATACTGCCATGTTCTGTCCAGATATATCTTCTGCCCGTCCTCATATACCATTCGTCCGTTAATCACAGCGGGCTCTGTCTTATTCTGAGCCGTCTGCGCCATAGATTCCTGTACCGAAGCTTCCCGAAGCACATCAGTTGTACCTGTCCCGGCAGTATTATGTTCATCAGAAGAATCCTCTGCACCGCCAATATACACCCGGCTCTCCTGTGTCTGCAAATCCACATTACTGCCGGCATCAGATGATGCGCCGCACGCACTTACGCCAAAGAGCATCATTCCGGCACATACAGCCGCTGCACATCTGGCTTTTATGCGCTTATCCGTAAAAAGTCCCATTATATCATTATCCTTTCTTACCGTTCCACCTTCTCACTAATCTTATATTAAATCCGAGTACTTTCTTTAAAAAAGCCGCCGTAACACTCACCTGTCTTCTTATCGGTCTCATCCACAGCCATATCATACATACAGCACGATATATAATTGAATCGGTACTTATGCTTCTTCCGTTACGTTCAAGTACCGTCATAACGCCTATAATCTGTTCTGCCTTAATCGGTCCCTCGACAGCGGTCTGATTATCTCCGACAAAATAGAAACCATCCGCATCATGCCTGAATATACGGTGTATTACAAGTATACCGCTGCTGCGTCTGTAAAGAGCCACATCTCCTCTCTTAAGCCCATCTGCTTCTGTGCTCTCAATTATTACCGAATCCCTTCCCGGCACAATGAGCGGATACATGCTGTATCCCTGTGGCTTTATGCGGACTGCCTTACCCATGCCAAGCAATCCTTCTATACTCTGAATATTACTGTCACCCAAATTCTGTCTCCTGTCTTATTCGCACACATATCACACATACATAACGTAAAAGCGGACACGATATAACATATTATACCCTGTCCGCTTTATAATGTGAAGTTAATTATTAAAATACCGGTTCTTATAACACCGTCTTCATCCCAATCAGTTTATCTCAGTTAATTCTTCTCCGGCATTCCGTCAGGACATCCCTTATAGTCTCCTCTGAAATATGAACCGCTGCTCTGTCTTCCGTCTGTTGCTGAACATGCCTGACATGTATCTACTCCCGGGTTAGCATGCTTTCTTCCGTATCTGCAGACTGTCTCATTATTATCATCTCCACTGGCTGCATATACGCCTTCAGCCTTCTCATCAAGTTTCTCTACTACAGGTCTGCTATATTCTTTCATAATTATTCCTCCGCTCTGCACACTCTGTTGCGAAAATTTATTTAATAATTATAGATATATTATTATCAATTTGTCAATAGTATGTTATCTTATTATAAATACATTAAAAGGAGTCTGGATTCATGCTTAATTTATCCGGTTACAAGCCTTCTGACAGGTACATGCTGCGAAGTCTGCACGGCACATATTACCTTATTCCGACTGGTCAGGATATAGCCATGCACCGCAATGCAATAAAGCTTAACGATACCGGCCTTATTATATGGGATGCCATTACTAACGGCATTCCGATGGATAAAATTCCCTCCGTAATAAGGCAGAGGCTTACTGCGGACGGCATTGATATGTCATCAGTTTCTGATGAAGAGCTGTCAGATGATGCATACACATTTATCCGCTCGCTTATATGCCAGAGTGCACTCGTAACAGCAGAATGTACTGACAGCCGGCTGCATTCCGGCAGCACGGACAGTCTGTCTTTTGACGCCTGTTATAAGATTGGCGGTCTTACAACAGGCTTTATCGGCTGCACAGACTGCCTTGACATATCTCTTGAGGATTTCAGGACTGATATACCAAATGGTGCTGTTGATCAGCTGTGGCGGCTTTGCCCACTTATTGATATGCCGGAATTTGACGGACGTATGATTATCCATACCGTACAGCTTGAGCTGTTTGAGTCCGGCGGATGGTATGTCATGACATTTCCGTCTAACAGGCATCTTCTTATGTGCCGCATTACTACCGACGGAACTGCAGCAGAGTTTTTTTATGACCACCGCGACATGCCTGAAGCCCGAACAGAACTTTTCTACGGACTGCGCAATGCATTCCTTGTAGCCGCACAGCAGCATGGTATGTTCGCGCTTCATTCCGCTTCCATAAAGTACAACGGCTATGCACTGCTCTTCTGTGGACAGTCAGGCACAGGCAAGTCAACACACACCGCGTTCTGGCATGAGCTTTTTGGGACACCTTATCTTAACGGTGACCTTAATCTTACCGGAATTGAAGACGGCGTGGCTTATGTATATGGCATCCCGTGGTGCGGAACATCGGGCATATATACGACAGACCGTGTTCCTGTCGGCGCAATAACACTTCTCAGACAGGCTTCTGACAACCATGTAAGCATACCTTCTCCTGACAGTGCACAGCTTCTTGTGGCGCAGCGCATGATATCCCCAACATGGTGCATACCGCTTGCAGACATGAATCTTGATTATGCCGGCAGACTTCAGGACTGCTGCCATATACTTAAGCTCTCATGTACGGCCTCACCTGATGCCGCACGCGTAATGAAAGCATACATTGATAATGTAAGGATAGGAGGCATCACAGCAGATGCTTAAGCACTTTAAAGAACGCATACATTTTTACAGTGGGCGCATACGTGACGGACGCCTGCATGAATTCATCGCACAGACGCTGTGGCTGTACTCTTATGTAACCAGATACAAATGGCAGATTGCAGCCTATACGCTTATCGGCCTTACCGGAACTGCCACTTCACTTATAAGCAGTATTATTTCCAAGGACATGGTTGACATAATCACCGGGCATCAGACCGGCGCTCTTGTTAAGACGTTCTGCCTTTTTATAGGATTTTCAATAGGCAATATTATTGTTGCGCAGCTTTCAAGCTACATCTCCAATATGATTTCCCTGAGGGTAGATACTGATATCAAAGCAGATATCTTTGATAAGATGCTTGTCACAGACTGGGAGGAACTTTCCAATTACCATACCGGCGACCTTATGACGAGATGGAGTTCCGATGCATCAACGATATCGAACGGTGTCCTTAACTGGGTTCCCAATCTGGTTATATACACGGTTAAGTTTGTGAGTTCCTTTGCAGTTGTAATATATTATGATCCTGCATTTGCACTCGTTGCCATGCTCGGAATCCCTGTAAGCATAGTAATGTCACGGTCAATGCTTAAGCGTATACAGGACAATAACCGCAATGCAGCACAGATTAATGCGCGCATGGCAGGATTTAACCAGGAAACGTTTTCCAACATGCAGACAATAAAGGCTTTTGATCTCATCAAGGTATATTCAATGCGTCTGAGACAGTACCAGCGCGAATACCGCGATATGAAGACAGCATACTTAAGGCTTGGAATGCTTACAGGAATCATAATGTCACTTGTAGGGATTGTTGTATCCTACAGCTGTTATGCCCTCGGAATATACCGCGTATGGAGCGGAGCCATATCATACGGTACAATGACCCTGTTCCTGTCACTTGCCAATTCTCTTACAGGCACCCTTAATAACCTTATATCGCTTGTCCCGACAGCAATATCAATTACAACATCCGCCGGACGCCTTATGGATATACTCGGCATGCCTAAGGAAGACTATTCCGGAAGAGAAGAAGCCGCACATTTCTATGAAAGCCACAGAAGAGATGGACTTTCTGTTGTACTTAAGGATATAAGTTACACATATCACAACGGACGCTGCGTATTTGATAATGCCTGCTTTGAGGCACACCCTCACCGGATAGCTGCAATCGTCGGTCCTTCAGGTGAAGGCAAGACATCGCTGCTGCGTATAATTCTCGCACTTCTCAAGCCGCAGTCAGGCAGCATGTGTTTACAGGCCGGCAGTGACAGTCTTGCGATAACGCCTTCCGTGCGTCAGCTTTTTTCATATGTGCCTCAGGGCAACACTATGTTCTCCGGGACAATAGCCGAGAATATGCGTGCAGTTAAGCCTGACGCAACAGATTACGAGATTGAAGAAGCACTCAGGATGGCGTGCGCATGGGATTTTGTAAATGCCTGCGAAGATGGAATCTACAGCCGAATCGGCGAACGCGGGTTAGGTTTTTCAGAAGGCCAGTCACAGCGTCTTTCCATTGCCCGCGCACTTATCAGACGTTCTCCTATACTGCTTCTTGACGAAGCTACATCCGCGCTTGATGAAGATACAGAAAATAACATTCTCACCAACATAATGCAGGATTCATATCCGCGCACATGCATAGTCACGACCCACCGTCCTAACGTACTCCGTATATGCAGTTGTGTATACAGGATTTCCGACAGGAAGTGCATACGGCAGTAAATACTTAAACTTCAATCTGCTCCACCCGGCAAAAAACAGGCATATGTCTCATCCGTACACTGTATGTACGATGCGTGACATATGCCTGTTCTATCATCTGCTCTATTATATACTTAATGCATAACTAATACCTGTTCCGGCTGCCTGCAATTACCATGCACGGTCTGTAGGGCTCTTGCCTTCCTGCTCCCAGCCCGGCTTACGGAATCCGTTATCGTTGTCGTATGATCCCCACTGAAGCTCTTCAAGCCCGCAATATCCCTGTCTGTAACAGTTACATCCGAGACATCCGAATGTGTCCTTAACTGAGCCGTCTGATGATGTGTAATTCATATTCTGGTACTGGCCGTTCATATACTTGCTCTCACAGCTTACCGGTCCGTTCTGATTCCCGCCCTGTGTGCTTCCGCTTGCAGCATATACGCCTTCTCCGGTCTCTTCGGTTACAGCCACTGCCGGTCTGATATACTCCTTCATAAAACCATCTCCCTTATTGCAATACTACTCTCAATCTCTGATTTTCACACTATTCTAATGAAAAAGATTGTCATTTGTTTTCCTTATAATATATTACAAATGAGCTGAAGTCAAGATTTATACAATATTTTCACATTTCATCTTTTGCCGTCTTCTGTACTGAATATGTGCATATTTTTAACAATACGGCTTCTTGCATGTGCTTTTTTCATTACCTTAAATGTCGATACACGCCTCAGATTCCTGTTATTATGCACAAATACCACCAATGTCTTAGCCCACAGGTACGGCCACATAATAATCTTGTTGGCATGCTTTGGATTATTAAGCTGCATCTGATGGTGAAACTCACGCATATAATCAGCCGGTGAATTGCCTCTCATAACAACCATTCTGTCATTCGCTGATTTGCCGAATTCCTCTGCTGTGAGTATCTCATCCATGAACAGACGGACATCCTGCCTGTCATAATCCTGATATGCAATAAATGCTGCATTTTCCTTTCTCAGCCCCAGATATTCAACACAGACTGCCGTTACCATAGATGCGAATCCAAGTATTCCGCTCTCTGATGCCATTTTGACAAAATCTTTCCTGATATCCTCATCATCACATGTATTCCAGAATACCACCCAGTCGCAGAGAAGCTTAATTCCAAATCCCGCCCTTAAAAAATGCTGCAGCATATGAACGAGCAGATAATATGCCTCCTGCGTCCTTGTACATACAGGAATCCGGTATCCCATAATCTCTGTCATCTCACAGCCGGCAAGCATATCACTCGCAAGCTTTTTCATATATGCATTCATGTCCTGATTATCAAATGGTTCCGCAAGCAGCCTGTGAAGCTCAATTGTGATTCCCTCATCCGATACGAACTCCGCATGGTGCTGTGAATGCTGATGCTTTTTTTCGATATAGCCGTACCCCTTAATCAGTCTTCTTGCACATTCAAAATTCTCACCGTCACCTGCAAGTATGTCTATATCTCCCGACTTGCGGAGGAATGGCGAAGGATAATACCTTGCTGCAGACACACCCTTTAACACAACAGATTTAACATTATTATCCGCAAGGAGTTTAGTTATACACGCAGTAACATACAAAAGCCTGTTATTCTGTATAAATGCAGTTGAAGCGCTCTTCTTTGCTGCCTTAACCGCACCCGCAGCCTTAACATCACTGTATTCCTCAAGGCTGTCATATATGAGTGAAAGCACTGCATGATCTGCCGCAAGTGATATTGCCTCCTTAAGTATATCCGCATCATATCTGTTTATGTCAAAGCCTGCCATAAACCTGCAGCCACAGCCCTCATCACTATCCTGCCCTGCTATTGAATTCTTCACGATATCCAGAAGACATTCCTCTTCCGGTGATAATGCCATAAGGACATTTTTATAATCAGCCATGAATCCTCTTCTCCACAAGTTGCTTTATCTTGCCTGCCACGAACCTGAACTCAGGTGTTCTGTAATGTATCACACATATAATAATATTCGGTACAATAACACATATTATCCCGCGTACTATAATCTCATATATGCATCCGCCGGTTATATGTGAGCATATCATATCCGTGACAAACCACACTGCCGCCGCTTCAATTACATATGCCGCATATCTGATAAAATACTCACTGACAGGCGCTTTAAAATGATGCTTATAAAGCACATACGGTTCCACCCATACGGTTGTCATCAGCATGCTTATCGTTGTTCCCATAAATACGCCTATCGTTCCGAGCCGCTTTGCCAGTATTATTGATATAACAAGGTTCAGCACCGCCGTTATTACCGCGTTATGCCTGTCAAACCAGAACAGCCCGATTGAATCACGGAATACAAGCGCCGCCTTGCGCATACCGGTAAGAAAAAAATTGATACAGAGCACAAGAACTATCTCTTCAGCAAATACATACTGCTTTCCGAAGCTCAGCTCAACAAACGGATTAAGCAGCTCAAACAGGCAGATTGCCGCAAATGTATACAGCCAGTGTGTCACAAAGAATACCGATTTAAACACCTCTCTGACTTTCTTTGCATCAGACGTAACACTCAGATTACCAACACTTGCCGTAATCCCCTGAAAACATCCTGTAAGCACCTGCTGCACGGACGCAATGACCAGATAGTAATTAGAATAACAGCCGACGCTCATAATTCCGACAACAGACGAAAGAATCAGGTTATCCGTATTATTGACCGCAACATTGCCAAGCCTGTGCATGAGCATTGCCCGTATATTACGGAAATTGGCACCCATCTCCTCCTTCGGCAGCGGCTTTGCGTCATGCTCCCGAAGAAACGGATACAGCGAATCTGCCTTTTTCGATATAAGGATGTTGGATATAAGCGTTGTCGCAATGTTCACAAAAAGATAGATATAAAAATTATGTGTTGTCACTAAGAATATTATCTGCACAACGTCCTGAACAGCCCATGACGTAGTCTTGTACACCGTTCCTATATACATAAGCTGGTGCGCGTCCATCATAGTCTTTTTGTAGACAAGCATATATGACAGTGATGTATTTACAAGATACAATATGTAAATAAATGTAATATGCCCAACTTCCTGCTGATTCTTCACAAGGACATCCATAAACGGAATCACGAGAAGTCCAAGTCCGAACACAACAACCGCAACCGTGTTGTAGAATCTCCTGAACAGCCGCATAACAGACTTCTGTTTCTCAATGTCATTATCCGCTATCGGACGGTACAGTGCGTATGATATCGCTGTCTCAAGCCCCATCTCCGAGAGCGACAGTATATTAAGAATATCCATGAACAGTCCGTTAATGCCGACGTAGCTTGCGCTGAGAGTATGTGTAAATACTATTCTCAGCACATAGCCCATCACTATTGCAAATGCCCTTGAAAACATTGCAACTGTCGTATTATGTGCGGAATATTCTGTCCTGCTTTTTGTTTCCATGGTTTACCCTGTCTTACCTTTCAAATGAGGATTTATCCGGCAGTATGCTCTCAAATGCCGAATTAATCTTATTCTTTATTCCCTCAAAATCTGTTACGCGGTCGGAATCATTTATGCAGATTACACGCGCCTTCTGCTTTCTTATTATGTCCGCCGCCCTGTCTGCTCCGCCCGGAAGTTCACAATAGCTCAGACCCTCCGCAATATTCGCCGGTGTAAAATTACCGCTCAGCTTCTGCCAGTCACGTATAAGATACTGATTCACATCATCCCCGCGGAAGTGGTGGCTGCATGTCTGCGTGAGAATATCATTTTCAAGCTCCCACACCTTTCCGAATGTACTTTTGCAAAATGCCGCAGGTCCATGTGTATCATAAAATCCCGTGAATAGCGGAAATGCCAGCTCCAGCAGATTATATCCGAAATAAAGCAGCGGATACCCCGGTTTGAAGTAGCTTCCCGGCTGCTTCTTAACATTCTCTCTTTTGTCAAAATACTTACTTAGCACAAGTGCATTATTGAGCAGTATATGTGACATGACCGGATTGGCAGGATTAGCCACAACAGGCTGGAATGCCAGCATATCGCGCGGTCTGCCGTTTCTAAAGAAGTCTTCTTTGGCTGCCGGCTTTAACAGAAAAACATCATCATTAAAATATACAAATTTTTCCGAAAGCCCCTCTATCCTGTGAAAATTAAGCTCGATTGTATTCGAGTTAAATGTAGGCAGGAACTGCTCTGGTATGTAATCCTTATGATTTACGATATGCAGCTTCGGAGCATCCGTATTCATCCACGGCGGAATATGTCCCCACGTCACAAAATGTATCTTATTGACCCACGGTGCAAACTTCTCTACCCCGCGGAACCAGTATTGCAGATTGTCCCAGCTGTAATACCTCGCACCGCTGTTGTCTTCTATGGAATCACCGTTTTTAAGGCTATCACTCCCGCATCCGCCCTCTGATGACACACTTTTACCAATGTCTGATGACACTGCATTTCTTTCTTTGAGCCATTCAGGGTCGGAACCATCCACCCAGGGTATCACAAAATCTATTCTCTCATTGTCTGATGAATTATCTGCCATAATCTATTCCCTCGTATTATATATTCTCCCAGTGCTGTTTCTCTGCTTTTTAAATGAAATTATAGCATCTTCGCAGCGTAAATGCTATAATACTTTGACCTTCATATTTATAATATATATCAGAAAGAGTTTTAATTTCATGAAAAATCATTCCAGAATTCATATAATCCGGATGCGTTCACTTGTCATTGCGGCTGTAACTGCTGCACTTGCCATTGCCGCTGCATTATGCATTTATACCGGTCTGAATATTATACGCGTTGGATATGACAGCGCCAAGTTCTCTGAATCTGCAAAAGAGCTTAATAATCCATACAGGGGATGGTACTGTCTGTACGGCTACCGCCTGACTTCAGGCGCTTCCGGTGCTGTTCCCGGTCTCACATCAAAGCTTGAGCTTGAAACAGACCGCGACCCACAGTCTAACCGCCTTGTCCTTATCGAGATTAATCTTGCCGCATTCAGGGATTCCCGGATAGACAGGCAGGGACTTGCGCAGATAGACTCTATCCTGTCTGCATGGGAGCGTACCGGCAAAAGTATAATTCTTCGTTTTCTCTATGACTGGGACGGCCTTGCAGTACAGAGTGAACCTGACAGCATAGACATCATTATGCAGCACATGCGTGATACCGCAGATATAGTCAACAGACATGCCGGTTCCATATATACGATGCAGGGGCTTTTTACCGGAAACTGCGGTGAGATGACAGGCTCCCGTTACATGAGCAGTGATAATATACAGGCGCTTGCCCGCTGCCTTGCCTCTTCAACTCTGTCCTCAATAAAGCTTGCGGTACGCACTCCTGCACAATGGCGCACAATTCCTCAGGACTGCTCTTACCGCTTCGGTCTGTTCAATGACGGGATGACCGGTTCGGTCTATGACCTCGGAACCTACAGTGACCGCACCGTTACTTCAGATTATACCTCAAGATGGGCGCGTGCCGATGAACTTGCCTTCCAGAATAATCTGTGCCGCTATGCTCCTAACGGAGGTGAGGCAGTTATCGACAACATTTACAATGATTATCCTGGTGTGATTACTGACCTTAGCACAATGGGGATATCGTATCTTAACTCAATGCACGATGCTGCCGTACTCAGCAAATGGAAGTCCGTCACCTACAACACCGGTGACATTAGCGAAGCCGGCATTGATAAAAATACCGTCTACAACGGAATATCTGTATATGATTATATCTCCCTGCATCTTGGCTACCGCTACCTTGTTACCGGCAGCAGGCTTGAAGCTGTAATCTTCCCCGGAACTTTACGCAAAATGCGTACTCTGACCGTAAGTATATGCAACACGGGCTTTGCCGGCTGCTACAACGATTTTGACCTGAATATCACTCTATATGACAATAATACTGCTGCTGCCGTGTTAACCCCTGACGATTTTGATATGAAGAGCCTCACCGGAGGAAGCTTCTCCGATGTTACTTTTACATTTGATTCGTCACAGCTTGCAGAAGGAACTTATACTGCGGTGCTTACATGTACTGACCGCATGACCGGGGAAAGAATAGATTTTTCCAACGAAAATGATAGTGAAGACGTCGGGGTCACGGTCGGTTATATAAAAAGGAGCCCCACGTGGTAATGTCTTTTAGTTAAGACATTGCCAGGCGTGGGCTCCTTTTAAACTTAGCTTACGTTCTTACATACCTCTGATTTCTGCTATTTGGCTTATCAGGTATCGTCATACGAATCAAATTCATCTCAATTGCCGGATGAAGATAATTTCTTCTGAATCCTTCCTTTGCCTTTAGTCCGAGCTTCTCCATAAGAGCATTGCCGGTGTAAGGAATCTCATATTCCATAACCTCAAGCAATTTTTGTACCGTTTCAGGAAGATATTCATTTTCCCCGTTAATCTGAATAGAAATATCATCAAGAATCTTATCAATCTGAGATAACATAAATTCAACAAAAATTGTTGATTCTCCTGCAACATGGCACTGAGCAATAGCATCATAATATTCGTCCTGAAATTTTTCAATCCGGCTCTCAATCGGAATATATTCAAATACCGGTTTCCATTTTGATAAAATGGCAGTGTGCCATAATCTTGCCATTCTGCCGTTACCGTCAGCAAACGGATGAATAAATACAAACTCATAATGAAATACACTGCTTAAAATCAATGGATGAACATCCTTTCGTGCTTCCTTCATCCATGCAAATAAATCATTCATAAGCTGCGGTACAAATCGTGCCGGAGGTGCCATAAAGATGCATTGGTCACCATTAAAAACCCCTTCTTCTCCCGAACGAAATTCACCGGATTCTTCCACAAGATACTTCGTCATTATTCCATGAAACTTTTTTAAATGCCGAATATCATAGGGATTAATCTCCACCAGATGCTCATATGCTGTATATGCATTTTTCACCTCCTGAATTTCTTTCTGTTCACCTAATACAGCCTTGCCGTTAATTACATCACGAACCTGTCCCAAAGTCAGTGAGTTCGCTTCAATCTTCAAAGAAGAATGAATCGACTTAATTCTGTTATTCTTCCTCAAATGTGGTTTCGATTCCAGATTACCTATTACAGATATCCGTCCTATTTTTTCAGAAATTGATGATACATATGACAGCATTTTGTTTGTTATTGTAAAAGGCGGCCTATATTCCCCCATAAAACACCTCCCTTATCTTGCGTATTATCTTACGCATTATCTTCCTCTATTATACGTGTTTTGCCGCCAAAATTCAATTTTTCTTATTTCTTTCCAGCTTTCTTTCCAGCTCCTCATACAGCCCTTCATAATTACTGATTCTGTAACATCTCCATGTATCACCGTATATGACCTGACACTTATCATTCCGGAAATACCATGATGCCTGTGTTCCGTCCTGATAGTATACCCTCACTGTCTGTTCCGGCTCATTATTCCCGATTTTGTCAGACACGTCAAACGGCTTAACCTGTCTGCCCTTTACATCCTTAAGCTTCGTATTGATAATAAAGCTTTCATTGAACGGCAGGTGAGCATCGGTATCAGACGGATAGATTATATAATCCGGCATTTTGCCGCTTACGCCCATATCATGTGCCACATTGACCACAAACGCCGCATTGGAAAGCCACCATACCAAAGTTATTACAACAATCAATACCGCCATCCCCAGTGACAGTACTGCCATCACAACTGACCCTGTGTTTTCTTTCATTTAATTATCCCCCTATGTTCTCATTTTTCCTTACCACAACTCCCACCAGCAGCGCAGCGCCCGCACCTTCATTGGCAAATCCCAGCACCTTTGCATCCTTTACTCTCTCCAGTCTGAGCCATAATGTAGCCACTGCTTCACTGTTGAAGCTGTCATTGTCCATCTGATGCATTTCCCGCTCATGCACTTCAGGCATATAAGAGCATTCCTGCGGCAGCCTGATTACGGCAGTACACTCATCCCCCGGCTTAATCGACATGTCGCTCATAACCTCTGCGCGGCTTATGCAGCCTCCGTCCTTACCCCGGAACTCTGCCAGTAATCTTACCCTGTCATATACGCAGGCAAACCCTCGGTTGGCTATTCTGACATTTATATATATGCTGCCAACGCCTGTCTGTGTCTTACTGCCTGTCTCCTCTTCTGCATCCCGGCCTACCGCTGTATCAGTCACAACGAATCTGTACCCCAGATGCGTGCCTATATAGTCATATCCATTATTACTTCTCCATTTATCAAGGACTGCCATGTCATACTGTCTGTTAAGATATGTAATATGCATATTGGCAAGCTCTTTTACCGCGTTATCATAATCATTAAGCGGATTATCATGTATGGCCTCTCCTCCACAGACCGCATAAGTGCAGACTTCATCCTGATAATCAGCCCATACCGTGCGCCCTCCGGCATAAGTACACATATCATCCTCCGATGAAAGTATCGCATCATTGTATAGTGCCGGACGCAGAATGCCTGTGTCCGTATCCGCGTTACCTGTACCCATATACCGGGTAAGATATTTCATAATAAATCTGTGCTGCATCGGTGTTCTCACTGCTATCCTCACCTTGTTCCCGCATGCAGACACAAGGGTCTCATACAGCTCACATACTGCATTTTCCGAAAGAAACTTTGAGTCATGCATCTCGCCCCAGCTTCCGACAAATATTCCCTGATGCACAATTATGTTATCTGCGTGTGCGGCGATTACAGGGCCTAACTGACGCATGTGCCCGGCTACATTTTTAATAAGGGACGGCTCATGCTCCATCCCTTTTCCCTCAGTGTCATATGTAATTCTTAATATCACTTCACGGCTGTGCTTCTCAAACCACGTAAGAATACGGTCTGCACGGTCAAGCTCCGCATCCGTGAACGGTGAGCCTGTCCCAACTCCCGGCTGTCTTCTGCCTATATCAATGCGCACAAGCGCAATAACATCCCCGTCGGCAAGTGACCATACAAGATTATCAAAATCCGGTTCTTCGCTTATCACAAACGGATAAAGACCGTACCAGCCCTTAGACGGATTGCCGTCATAATCCGTGCTCTCTTTGCCGAACAGCTTTTCAAATGTAATTAATGAATTACTTCTTCCAGATAAGCACATCCTCTTCTCCCGCCCGCTTTTCTTCTCCAAGCACTTTGTCACGCAAAAGCACCGCAAGTATGCTGTACGTCATTCTGAACATATACATGACCGGCTTAAGTCCCGAATGCATGCTCTTGCCGAACTGTCTCTGATGCATGACTGCCGGAATCTCAACTATTCTGTATCCGCACAACAGCATGTGAAGTATAATGTTGGCATCAGGATATTTGTCATCAAACCGGTTATACCTCGAATAACTCAAAAACGTTCTGTAATTCAGTCCCTGAAGCCCCGTTGTCGGATCCTTAATCTTTCTTCCTGTTCCGCACCATATCATAAAGCTGAACAGGCTGTATGCAAACTTCTTAACCGCAGAGACCTTGAACGGTGAGCTTCCCGGAAGGTATCTTGAGCCAAGAACTATATCCGGATAATGTCCGTCACTGTCAGGTGTCTTAAGTGCGTCATATATTGTTTTTATGTTGCATACGTCATGCTGTCCGTCCGCATCCATCTGTATCACATATCTGTATCCCCTGCGCACGGCATATTTGTATCCAAGCTGGAGTGCACTTCCGTACCCAAGGTTAAATACATGTGTAACAAGCGCAAACTTACGCTCACGGACAATGTAATTAGTATTATCAGATGACGAGTCATTGATGACAAGAGTATCCGCATAATCCGTCACATGCATATTTTCCAGTGCATCAAGCACCGTAGATATATTCTTTTCCTCGTTATATGCCGGTATAATTACCAGCAGATCTTTTTCATCACAGCAGCTCATATATATGCTCCATATCTTTGATATTATTTATCTTCTTTTGGGATGCAGCCAACGCCATCATTTCTGCCTTCTCAGGGTTCTCTGTAAGTTCCTGTATGGCATCAGCTATTTTGCCGGGTGTATATTCAAATAATATACCGTCAACACCATTTTCTATCTGTTCACGGTTACCGCTGCAGTCAGATGCCGCTATTACGCAGCCAAGCACCTGTGCCTCTTGAATTGCTATGCTCTTTCCTTCAAATCTTGTCGCATGGACATAGATATCCGTCTGTGCATAATACGGATACGGATTGTTACATGCACCGAGAAGCACAAAATCCTTCTCAAGCCCCGACTTGCGTATCTGCCTGCTTATATCATCACGAAGCGGCCCGTCACCAAGGACATACCATCTTGCCTTAATGCCGCGGTCTTTAAGTATCTTCATGGCTTCAACGGCAATATCATAGCCTTTCTGGTAGGTTATCCTGCCAACTGTGAGAAGCCTGATTCCGTCATAATCATCCGTAAATCCGCCCTCAGCCTTTGCACGCTTTTTAATATCCTCTGTATTGAGGAAATTGTGGAACACTCTCGTCTTATCCACATACTCAGGATATACCTTGAGGAAATTCTCCCTAACCTCATCAGATACCGTAAATATCCTGTCAAGCCTGGCATAGCAGCCCCCATCAAGCTTCCTTGTATAGCCTGATTCTGCATAGTCTATATGCACAAAGCCTGCCTTGTGTTTCGCATTAACATAATCAGCCGTATAATATGTGGAGCCTCCCTCAAGATATGCAACCGCAAGGTCAAATTCTTTATCAAACCTGTCAGCGGTATCCGCAAGCACACGCCACATAAGCTTATCCGTCTGAAATCTTCTATCTCTTATCATTGCAAATGCATTCGACACAATATAACCAAAATCCCTGAACAGCCCGCCTCTTAAAAGCAGCGCCCCAAGAACCGTCTTTATCATGTCAGACCTGCCCGCCTTTGCAAGCACTGATATATCACAGTAACGCTTGTTGAGCACTGTCACATGTGCAGGGACCTCATGAATCATCTCCCCCTGAGCCATAAGCACATACAGATACAGCTCATACCGGCTGCTGTCAAACATATTCATAAGTGCAAGCAGCGCTTTCTCTGCCCCCGCCTGTCCCATTGTATTAATTACAAACAATATGCTTTTCTTGTTATTAACATGCTTATCATCCATCATATCTTTGTTATATCCTTACCGGTAATCTGCTTAAGCTCCGCAAGAATCCTCTCATTTTCCTGATTAAGAAGCGACACCTGCATCGCAAGCTCCTGATTGCGCCTTGTCAGAAGTGACACTGCGACTGACAGCTTATACATAACCGCAGCCAGCATAAAAAATGCCACAAACAGTACTATATAATCTGAAGAGCATATAACACTGCTCCATCCGTACAGCCCCGGTATTGTTGAACATATAATTATAAGAATCCCGGCTGCCGCCCAGCTTAATCCAATCCCTTCAGTAACCTTTCTCCTTGCATATGATGCAAAACTCAGTATGATAAGTCCGATTCCGACACATACCATTATCATCCTCAATATAAATGGTGTCATCGTCCCTGCTCCTTTCTCAGATATGCAATACCTGACGGTCTTCCCGCCCTTTTTCTCTTAAGAATACTTCCACGGCAGAATATATGGTAATCTATATTCTTTTCAATCCACCTTAACCTGAAATACGCATAAGTCCAGCCTGCAAGTGCTCCCGCAAGAAGTCCTGAACCGTACCACATTCTTGCAAACTGCGCCGCAATCACACTGCCTGCCGCCGTAAAGATAAAAAATATAAGTGCGGTTCTTAACGCCCCCGTTACGTCCTCAAAATAATACAGGAAAATAAACGAGCAGTACATTATAAATACAATAAAATACGCAGCTGCAAGCACCGGATATATCGTCATTACAAGCCCGTTAAATCCAAATCTGTCAAGTACGACGCTGAATACAAGATACATGACAACCGAGATTATGAACTGTACCCTGACAACACTCATAATCTCATTGACAAGCGTACCAAACATCCTGTTTTTCGTCTTTTCAATATCTATATAACGTCCGCCTATTACCGCCTCTGAATATTCTTTATACGATTTGTGAAAATGCATCTCTACATTTGCCATAAAGATAACACTTGTCGAAATATTTGTAAACATCGCGATAAATGATGCCAGATCATAAGACTGCGCATACACAAATGTATCAAGCACATGTGTCCCAAGCTCTGAACCCCAGAACACGAAATTATGCACATAAAGCCCCAGTGCATATAATGTATTGGCTGCTGTCAGCTTCCTGAATCTTCCGATATATTGGATAAGCCTGCCGTAATTGCGGCTGCACATTCCAAAATACTGTCTTAAAGCCGCCAGTGCCAGACCTCCGGTTATACAAAGTCCTGCATCAATCGAAATCAGCATTGATATCTCAGCCGCTGCGCCTGCGGCATAGCGAAGGATCAGCGAAAGTACAACTGCAAGTGCCATGCCGATGAGATAGAAAAGCATTATCTTCTCATAAGTCTTACATATCGAAAGATAATTCATTGTGTAAAATACAAACACAAGTACCATATATCCTATATATCCAAGCATTATGACCGCCGGTGCAACCTTACCCACGGCAAGTGCGTGTATTACAAATGCAAGGCCCGGCACGGCAGCAATCACCATATTAAGCGCAAGGCCGGTATAATAACACGGCATTATATCACCGAATTTCTCCTCAAATATAATATCTGACATAAGCTTTGATATTACCGCACCCAAAGGAGAAGCCGCAAGCATAGCAAATATAAATATATAGAGCGTTGTGCACAAAAACACTTCTTTTGTTACATACGGAAGATTGTAGAAGCCAAGCAGCTTCTCCATAAGAAGAATTGCCACCATGACTACAACCATCGGAGTTATTGTTACCGCCGTACTGTAGCCCATTCCCGCCAAGGCTGTAACAATGCTTCTCTTTTCAAATAATTTGTTAAGTCTGACACCTATTCCTGCCATTGCTCTCCATCCTGTCCCATTACTCAAATTGCGAATACAGCTCACGATAAGTCTTACGCATATCCTCCAGCCGGTATCCCGACATCACGCGGGCATACCCGTTATCACCCATAGCCCGCCGAAGCTTCTCATCGAGTGCAAGCTTAGTTATCGCTCCTGCTATCTCTTCCATGTTCATTATGTGTGTCACGATTCCCGCATCACCGTAATCATCCTTCTCACCGTGTATCAGTCCGTAGCAGTTACCCACATCCGTTGCTATCACAGGTTTGTGTGCCGCAAAGCTTTCTAGTATCGTAAGCGGCTGGCCTTCACTTATGCTCGTAAGTATTGTAAAGTCCATCCTGCCGATATATTCATCTACATTTACACGCCCTGTAAATACAACATCCTCAAGCTGCATATTTTCAACAAGCGCGTAGCACTCCTTTGCATACTGCTCATCCTCATCGCACGGTCCCATAATCCAGAGCTTCAGCATAGGAACCTTCGCTTTGGCATATGCAAATGCCATAATCAGTGTCTTAACATCCTTAATCGGAGTCACACGAAGCACCGCGCCGATATTAATATATCTGTCATCCGGAGCCCTGCCTGCAATATCTGCGAATCTGCCTGTATCTATTCCGTTAGGAGTTATGACAGCTTTGTCTTCCGGGCATCCAAGCTCTATCTGAAGCTCCTTTGCATGTGCATACAGGGATGTAACTATATCCGCACGCTGATAAGCCGCATATGACATTTTTCTGAACTGTTCAATCCACAGATTCTTGAACTCCGCAGCAAGCCATTCCGCTTTGATAAGCTCCTCTTCACGCTCTCTTGTATATATTCCGTGCTCGGATACTATAAGCCCGCATTTATAGCGGTGCTTAGCCATACAGCCGAGGATTCCCGCATAGCCCGTAGCTACACAGTGGTACAGGTCTGCCTTCGGAATATCCGATGCCAGCGTAAAGAAAAGCGGCAGATACATCGAGCGCATCGTCCATAAGAAATCCGAAAATATCATATTGCCGTATCTGGCATTATAGCAGTCTCTCACGGCGCTGAAAAAATCAGGTCCCATAAGCAGCTCATCTATGGACAGCCTGTGCCCTGCAAACATATCAAACAGCGTATCCCAGTCCGTATTCTCATTCATGACAAGCCCGTACAGCGCATTATACTGTTTTCTTGTAAGCCGTCTTTTCTTAGGCTTCATCCGCCCCCACTCAGCATCCTCAAGATACACCTCTCGCACCTCAACAACATTGTCCGGAAGTGTGTATTTGAACCTGCCGCTCTGTTCTCTGTTGGAAATAATCGCAAGTATTACGAATTCATATTCAGGAAATGCCTTAATCATGCTGTTTATCCATCCTGATACGCCACCTACTACATACGGATAACAGCCCTCGGCAACCATACATATTCTCATGCTTTCCCTCTCTTCCAATCTGCTGCCTTTCATGCTTTTAATCAGTATACCTCAATGCGTCCGCATCCTTAAGCTTAACTGTGAATTCCCTCTGCTGTGCTGATATAAGATACGCACCGTCCTCTATCTTTTTAAATGAACCGCCATCAACGGCTTCTATCTCTTCTCCGTGCGTCCTCAGAACATAATATGTCACATCCTGGGCTTCATTCTGCAATCCGCTCTGCGTCTCATCCTGTACTCCCGCAAGAGTTACCCTTATCTCATTGCCGTCACGCACACTGCTGCATCTTACCGCCATAAATCGTCTTACGCGGCTGTCAGTCTCAGATACCGTATTCCTGTCAAATGCGCCATAGCTTCCAAGATATCCGTCAAGATTGATTGCAAAGTTCTCATACACATCACTCCACTCAGGCGAATTGTCATCCGGAGCAAGAACATCTGTCATATCAAGCGTTACCGACGAATACCCCAGCGCCGTCTCTATACATCGATTCTTAAAATCATTCATATATGAATAGCCCAGCCCGTCATTCGTGGTACGAAGCTCTGTAACATTACTGCTAAGATATGTAAAAAGCCGGTCTGTCGCATCATAATCCGTAACAACCGTGCGGACATCCTTAAGCAGTGACGTTTTAAGCAGGCTCATGGTCTTATCCCTGCCTGACGCATTTATATACATGGATACCAGCCGGTAATCCGGTACATTTCTTCTAAATGTATCATAATCGGCAACTATCTTCTGTCGCATCGTTGAATCCTGAAGGTTATACGCTGCCCATCCCGCTTCATCTCCATTCTCCCTGAACAGCCTGAAATAGTACTCAAGTTCATCAGCATCCGGACCGGCACTGTCCTTATAATTATACTGCGGAGTGACCATATAAGTCACCTTTGCCCCAAGCCTGTTGGTAAGCCCTGACAGGTTCGGCCAGATAATATCGCGCATAGCCTCTGTCATGGTTCTGCTGTAGCGTTTTTTCATCTGCTCACTGTTCTCATCCGCAAATGAAGGATAATTGACCGCTATTACACTCTGTGAATTCACGACAGGATATATTATACTTCCTTCTGCCTCGTAAAGCATTGCGGAATATATTCCAAGTGCCGTATTACTCTGCGCATAGTCGGCATTTATCGCAAATATGCAGGATTTGTCAGTTCTGTAGCGCCATATTATACACGGTTCGTCTTCATTGGCAATCTCACCATACATATCATCATGTACGCCTGCCATGTATACCTTGCTCCCCGCTTTAAGCGCATACCACGCAGCATTAGTCTGCATGTCCTGATATTTCTCTTCTTTTTTATTGTTAGCGATATACCACTTCCCGCCGCCGAGCAGGAATCCGTCAAACAGCCTTATCCCCCTGATTGCGGCGTTGTCATGCACAACATCCCTTATGCCGAGGAGTGAAGACAGGCGCTGGTTGGACTTTATCGTATCCGCAGAAGGAAGGCTGCAAAAAATCACGGTACAGCCTGTATTAACAATACGTTCAATATCCTCTGTGTATCTCGCATAATTAATCCCTGCGGAATCTATAAATATAACCTCCGGCATATGCTGTGACGCGGGAGTGTATGAAGAAGGGTCATCAACGTAGATTATATTTTTACTGTAATATGAACACCACTGCTTAATAACACGCCCTGTATCAGATGATGCACTTCCGCTTCCTATGACAACAGCATAGTCATTCCCATCAGCCACAGCCTGAGCTCCGTCATTCGTCTGTATTGCCGTATTCTGCGTAAGTACGGTGTCTGAATCCGCATAAGGATTAGTTCCGTAATCGTTATAAAAATTTTTCATAAATTCTGAAAACTGGAACATAAAAAGTACCAGAAACATTATAAGCGTAATTGCCAGAAAATTTCTTCTTGAAACCATTGCTCATCACCTAATCAATTGCAAGATTATACAGACTGTATGGGTTCTGCTTCAGCCTGTAGCAGACAAATTCATCATCCTCATAATATACTGTCATCTCATCCGGATACAGCTTCATGAATTTCTGCGCCCAGTAGTACATTTTGGACATAATCACCCATCTGTTCTCGCCATAATAAACTGTTATTCCGCTGCCGACAGGCGTGCTTCTTGCCGCTCCCTCTTCCGAAACCATCTGTCCGCTGTCTGCATACGGGTGCAGATAATCGAGAGGTCTTTTCTCAACGTAAAAATATACATACTCCGTATTAATCGTAATTCTTCTGTTATCGTGCTTACTTTCACGAAGATGCACAAATGTTATCGGCTCATAATGATATCCGTGTCCGTACAGCATACGAAGTTCGTCATTGGCAGACACTATCGTCCACGTATTATCTTTGTTGTCATGTATAATATTGGTAAGACACGTTATCGCTCCATTAGTTTCAAGTCTTGATGTTGTAAACGGCTGTCTCACAAGATTATATCCGAAGCCAAGCGCAATAACCGCAACGCCGGTTGCAAGCGATAACAGATTTGCAATCCATCTTTTTCTGAATACTCCGCCAAGCAGAACGCACGGAATATCCACAATAACACTCATTAATATTGTAAGCAGGTAAGCGTAGTAAACTCTCGCCCTGTTATAATCCATAAGCTCAGGAAGCCCAAGCCTCTTAAGCGATACGAGCACCAGCATGAGAACCGACATTGCAGCAACTGACACAAGCACCGCGCCATACTGCGTAACATTATACCCTGCCACATATCTCCATCTGTGGAATATCAGCATCAGAATACCTGTCAGTGCTGCCAGCGCCGCACACGCAAGCACCGCCGGTAAGAAATAAGCAATCCTGAATCTGAGCACATTGGCTGTAAGCCCGGAATCTATATTTTTGTATGCTCCTGTAAGCAGGGCGGTAATTCCGGCTGAATTGCTGCTATTGCCACCCACGTTGCCGCCTGAATTGCTGTTCTGCGAAGGCTTGCCGCCTGCCGCAGGCGCACCCTCACTGCCGCCTGCCGCAGCATTCCCTGTGTTGCCGTCCGCTGCTGCCTTAGTCTCCTTCTCCTCCTGCACCTTCTTATCAGCTTCCTTATTAACATCAGATGATGTAGTTGAACTCTGTGACGCTTTGCCGAGGATTACATTAATTCCCCAGCCTATAGAGCCCTGAAGCGGCTTGCCCTGTGCAACCGCAATCCCCATCGGAAGTGCTCCTATTATCACGGCAGCAAGTACCGTAACAACAATCCTTCCAAGATACCGTGGTCTGAAGAACCTGAAAGCAAATCCAAGCATTATTCCGGCACAGAATATTCCGGCTATTACCGTATCATAAAAATGCACTGCAATCGTCATGGCAAAATTGAGTGCAAAGCCCACAAGATACCATGAAGAATCGACATGCCATTTTTTCTTGAGAAGCCCTTCATCAATCTCTGTCTTACGCACTTCAAAAAACTTTATTGCAAAGTAAACTGCCGGAAGTATGAACAGCATACCGTATTCCTGCGGAAGTGCTCCGAGATATCTCCTCGTACATTCAAGATTGTATATGTCATACCCCGCATATACCAGACATCCGGCGTATGCCGCATATCTTGAACGGCAGATGCCCTTTATGAAAAGCAGCAGCATTATATAAATATAAAATGTCTGCGTGAATCCAAACACTCTCAGAAGCACGTATGTATCAATGCCAAATACCTTGTGCATGTAGAATATAATGCAGTGATACCCGAACGGATACACGCCCGCCGCAAATATATTATTCTCGTCCATTGCATTTATCCAGTAATTGTGTACCGGAAGGTCTGAGAACGCATAACCGTACAGATTGGCATAATTCTGACCGTACACCCACACAAGACATGCTGCCAGTGTTGCAAATAGCAGTGTCTCTATAAGATTATTCTTTACGAATGAAAATATTTTCCTGATAAGGCGCCCAAACTGCGTGTATAAAGACCCAAACAGCATTTTAACAAATGTTTTGAACCCGATAATTCCCTCAAGCCCCTTATGAAGCACCGTAAGTCCGGCAATTATACGTTCAAGCACTCTGTTCAGTTCCTCATTCTCAGATACCTTTCCTTTTCTGAGAACCTTTATGATATATGCAAGTGCAGCAATTCCTACAGCAGCCGTAATCAGCGTTATGCGGTTTGCAATATGCATAAGCTCAAGAGCAAACACTATGTGCATTATATAGAAATTGCCAATTGTAAAATATACCATGAACCGTTCCAGCGCTCTCCTGTCACGTACTTTTCCGTGAAAAAACAACGCCGGTATGCCCACCGTAATAACAGAATACAGTGCAAATATTCCGGTCATCTGTAATATTGTAAGCATTGTCATTGACATCTTAAAATCCGAGCTCCATTTCTGCCATTTATATTTGTGCCGTTTATCAGTTAAAAACCCTTATCAGCTCAAGAGTCTCTTTGTCTATAGTAATCTGCGACCTGCGCAGACTCTCCATTGTCTCAAAGAACTTCTCTCTGTCTCTTGCTTCATAATAAAGTTTAAGCATGCATTTGTAAGGAATCAGGCTGTCCGGATACTCCGAATTACCGACCACGCACCAGCGCTCAGCCCTGTCATATTCCTTCATCTCAGTAAGCCTCATGCTTATCATTCCGTAATATTCAGGCGTGAACTGCGATTTGTCAGCCGCATATAGAACCGCACCTATCTCATCCAGCATATCCGTATATGTCTTCTGCTCCATACCGGCAAGCACCTTCTGCTCGAGCACCGTATTCATGTAGTCTATAGCCATGCAGCAGTATTTTGCACAGTTTTCGTCCCTTTTACCGATTTCAATATAAATCCTGCGGACAGTGTCCCTGAACCTGCCAAGCTCATCACGAAGCGCCGTTGCCGCATAATGCGACGTCTCTGAATCCGCACTGTTAAGTGCAAGCGATATCGCCGCAAGCGATTGGCTTACATCACCGCGCAGGACATTCAGCATCAGCGTTCTTAAGCTTCTGTAGTCACTGACGGCAACTGCCTCCTCAAATGACGTTATGTTAAGCTCTCTTTCCTCATCCGCTCTTGCAAATGTCTCTGCCCTGTCCTTGCTGAACACAACCCCCGACAGATCCGCGTCTTTTCTGAAAAATATCCTTCCGGCAGCAAGTGCGGTAATGTAACATGCAAAGCCTGCAGCCGGGCACAAAAGAAACATCGCCGACAAGAGCAGATATCTTTTTCTTCCTCCCGGTATGTGCTGTCTTATCTTTGTATTAGGCACAATAACCAGCCCCCACACCAGGAACGCAAGCGTACATATGCAGTTTACCGCCAGTATTATTATCAGCGTATACGAACTCATGCACCCATCTCCTCAGGTATCTCATATTGGTAGCCCGCCTCGGCAATTCTGTGTTCAACATACCGCATGCCGTCAGCGTCCGTGCTCGCAAGCATTATATACAGGCATCCGTCTCCGGCATCCCCCATATAATCGGTATTACGGATAATACGTTCAAGGCTCTCGCCGGCTTTGGCAATCCCGCCGTCCCCCGCGTCAACCTTTATAAATGAACATTCTGCAAGCCCTCTTCTGCGTGCATTAACAAATGCCCCTGCAAGCGATGTAAATGCATCCTTCTCAAGAATATGTGTGCCGCTTATATATCTCTGCCCCGCAAGAATACTCATATATCTGTCCGCACGCACTACCGAATTCTGCGTCAGCGAGCCTATTATCTTAAGCCTGTTTGCCATGCTCAGATTCATGCGTTCAAACGGAATATCCCACAGCATGACAATAAGCTTCATGACTCCCTCTGACCTGATTGCAAGAGCCATCATAGGAAGCCCCTCCTCAAGCCTTCTGTTCACAAATACCCTGTCTGCGGCAAAATCCTCATACATGTTCTTATATGACCTGAACTCTATAGAATTGCCAAGCTGTCTGGCCGTCTTTGATGTAAATGATATCAGGCGCGCGAAGTTCTCATTGGACACCGTGTATATGGCTACATCACGGCTTTCCATAAGCCTTGACACAACCTCAGCGGCATAGAACAGAACCTCCTCAGGCTCGTATTTGTCAAGTGAGGACGTAATCTCATATATCTTGCCCATGCTGTCACTCTGGTTGACTATCTGACGCTCCATCTCATTCTTAAGCTTTACGTTGGTTCTGTTTATCTCCTCAATGTCCCTGAGCCTGTGCTTAAGGTATTCAATCTCATCGTCCTTATCCCTCTTAAGCACAACGAGCCGGTCTCTCAGATATCCTACCGCAAGTCCGAGTATTACAAGCTGCGCTATCCATACATAAGTATTGTAATCAACAATTACCTCAAGGCCGCTCTTAGTATACATCTGCCTGAAGCAGTATCCGGCAACCGCAAGTATCGCAGAAAATGTTGCCTGCTGCTGTCCGTATATGATTGCAAACAGAAGCACATACAGAAGATAGCTGTCGAGCTTTCCGAAGAACTGGCTTCCCACCGCCCTGTTATTAATCATGAAAAATGGTATAAAACATATCATATTTTCAATAAACGGAACAAATGTCTTAAGAATGGACTTAAGGGATGCTGCTATCTGCTGCGACCTGCTCGGCTGCTCCGCCTTTTTTGTGATGTATCTTCCCGGATTCTTATTAACCGCCTTAATTACCGCCTCTGCGCACTCCTTTGTGCCTGAGAATATTGCAAATGTAAACTCCTCGGCATAGTCATGCACCTCAAGTTCCTCAACCCATATGACATCCTCTGAATCGTCATATACTACAGGAACCCTTCTGCCAAAGGCCGCATTTATCATATCAATCATATCACTGTACGATATGTGGCTGTTGGTAGTTACGGTATACACAGGATATCTGCACTTTTCTGCTGTAAATATATTATAAAGGAACCATACAGCATCCGGCAGTGCAAGCAGTGATACATCCGTGCCCTGGCAGTGAATCTGTCCGTCCTCAAGCATCTCAACACACGCTCTTGAACATACATCCCGTACCTCCTGCGCATTCTTCGGCACAAAGCAGATATTCTCAGCTCTTGCAACTATTATATCCATTCCGGTTGCAATCCTGTAATTGGCACATGTTGTCTCACCCTGACGCACCGATCTTGCCTTGATAACTGCAGCATTCTCCTGTGATGCCTGAGTCATATCTGCCCTGTATACCTCCTCAGAGGACAGATATACAAACCTTCCCCGTCCGAGCCTTGAATATGCCGCAAGCATGTTGCCAAGCGCTGCCGTGTAAGCCACCTGTGCATCCTCAAGTCCGTTCCAGTCAAACGAATCATCATATGCCCCCGCAAATATCGTAAGATCCGGCATTATGCTCTCAAACACATCCTTCATGCACGTGTTGTCATACTCAAATATATATTTTTCATATACATGCCTGTAATGCGTACGCTTACTGCTCATCAGGGCAAATACCCTGTGTCCTTCCTTATTAAGCTTATCGGCTATCGCGCCTGTAATCCTGTTCGCATCACCAATCAATAATACTTTCATTATTCCACCCGATTAAATGTTGAGTTATATTCATTATTCCGGAGCAAAAACCCCGGCTGTGCTGCAAGCTGCCTGACAAATGCATTGACATCTGCCAGCGCCTCTTCTACTGATATACCATACTCCGAAGCAAGCTGCATTGCAATCTCTTCTGCCGTTTTATTCCCGATAAATCCCCTGAATATCTCCGCACCGCTGTCATTGACCGGAACCGGAGGCGTATATCTGTCAGGTGTCTGTGCGCATTTGATTATCCACCATGTTCCTGCCGCATGCTCCAATGCATATTCCGAATTAAATGCCATAATTACCAGCCCCTCTGTATCAAGCTTTATTGTGCATATTGTATCATATTCGGACCGCATTTGTATATTACTTGTCAATTGACAATGCATGATGTTTTTTATAGTATGATATGAGTATCAGATGCAGATTTTGCACTCCTATTCATGCATCTGGATTACTATATTGGTGAGGATTTTAGTTTATATGGAAAAACGTGAATTAAATGACGATGAAAAATATATGAAGGAAGCCATAAAGCAGGCGCGCAAAGCCTACAAAATCGGTGAATCTCCCATCGGCTGTGTGATTGTGTATCAGAATAAGATTATTGCCCGCGGCTACAACCGCCGCAATATCGACAAGACTACTCTCGGACATGCCGAGATTACGGCAATCAGAAAGGCAAGTAAAGTTATCGGTGACTGGCGCCTTGAGGACTGCACAATATATGTCACTCTTGAGCCATGCCAGATGTGTGCCGGAGCCATCGTTCAGGCAAGAATTCCCCGCGTTGTGATTGGCGCCATGAACCCCAAAGCCGGATGTGCAGGCTCAGTCCTGAATCTGCTTGAGATACCGCAGTTCAACCACCAGTGTGATGTAGAACGCGGCGTACTTGCAGACGAATGTTCCGGACTTATGTCATCATTTTTCAGGGAACTCAGGGAGCAGAAGAAAAGCAAATAAAACAACACAATAACCTGTGTAAAGGCCTTTTCAGGGTATATTTCCATTTATAGCCTCTACACAGGTCCTTTTTAAGAATTTAGGAAGTTTATATAATAAACATATTACTATGCTTATCAGCAATCTGACATATATCCGGCAAGCGTTTCTCTTACAGGCTCCCGCTCCCGGCAATTCCAGCTCTTTAACTATACCTGCATTTTCTTAATAATACCATCATAAAAATCAAGCACTGCCTTAATATCCTTATCATCCGGATGCCCCTTTGCAATGCCGCCTATAAGCCTGAACGGGCCAAATGTGTCATAGCCCTTGCACGAAAACCTGTCTGTAATGCTGCAGCGCTTATTTTTGAGTATTGCCTCTATAGAGCCGAAGGCTGCGCTTCCGCCGTGCGTGCATATTAAAAATACAGTCTTTTCCTGCGGCAGATTAACGGATGCAAAGTTAAGCACCGACTGATGGAATTTGCCGTAATATATTCCTGATGCAAAGCCTATTGCATCATATTCCGAAAGATTTTTCTCTTTTATCTTTGTGGCATCGATAAGTTCCGTTCCGTAAGCATCTGCTATTGCATCAACAAGCTTTTTTGTATTCCCATGATGTACGGATGCATAAACAATTGCTATTTTCATATAGATAACCTCTTATACTAGCATATCTCTCCGGCGAGTGCCGCTCTTGCTGCGCTTGCAGGTGAACCAAGATATATGCCTACCTTAGAAGAACCCATTCTTCCGAGGAAGTTACGGTTGTTTGTGGCAAGAATCTTCTCGCCGTCAGCCATGATTCCGCATGCACGTCCACAGCAGAGACCGCAGCCCGGCTGTGTTATAATTGCTCCGGCAAGTGCAAGATCCTTGAGATACCCTGCCTTGGATGCCTCTTCATATATGCTTCTGCTTGCAGGAGTTACGATAAGTCTCATATAATCTGCAATCTTCTTACCACGAAGAATGTCCGCTGCAACCTTGATATCCTCAAGTCTTCCGTTAGTACATGAGCCTATAAATACCTGATCAATCTTAGTTCCCTTAAGCTCGCTTACAGGATGGATGTTGTCTACCTGTGAAGGACACGCAAGTACGGGAACGAGTGTTGATGCATCATACTCCATTACACGGCAGTACTCAGCGTCAGCATCAGCCTTAAGCCATGCAACATCATCGTAATTGACACCTGAGAATTCAGCCGTCTTTTCATCAGGTGCAAACAGCGCTGCCTTTGCTCCTGCCTCAATCGCCATATTGGCTATTGTCATCCTTGATGCAACCGTCATATTGTCTACAGTGCTTCCCGAGAATTCAAGAGCCTTGTATGTAGCACCGTCACTTCTCAGGTCACCAAGAAGTCTGAGGATAATATCCTTGGCATATACACCCTCAGGAAGTTCTCCGTTAATCACAACCTTAATAGTCTCAGGAACCTTAATCCACATCTCGCCTGTTCCGAGGACAGCCGCCATCTCAGTGTAACCGATTCCCGATGAAAAACATCCTACGCTTCCGTAAGTTGTTGTATGTGAATCAGTGCCGAATACTATATTACCAGGCTTTGCATACCCCATCTCCGGCATAAGCTGATGGCAGATACCATCTGCCCTGTGAAAATTCTTAAGTCCCTGCTCCTTAACAAATGCATCACCAATCTTAAAATGTCTTACATCCTCGACAGCACTTGTCGGCACAAGATGGTCATAGATAAGCACAACCTTATCGGCATTCCACACCTTCTTAAATCCCATCTCATGGAACTTGTCCACAACAAACGGAATAAATATATCGTGAATCATTACCCTGTCAACATTAACGGTAACAATCGCTCCCGGCTTCACATCTGCCTTGCCGGTATTCTTCATAACTATCTTCTCAATTAATGTATGTCCCATACTAATCTCCATTCCGCAAACACAAATCTTGCGTGTAAAAAGCCAAGATTTTTCACACTTTTCACACTAATCCATTCCGCTTCTGCATAGCCTTAACAAGTCCGCCCGCATTAAGAATCTCCATGAGATTATCAGGAAGAGGTTCTATCGGATAATCCTTGCCGTTAAATGTAATCTTGTCATTCATGATAACTGTCAGCTCATCACCCTCCCTGACAGCATCAGGAATATCCTTATTCTCGATAAGCAGAAGTCCGTTATTTATTGAATTACGGAAGAATATTCTCGCAAATGATTTTGCAATTACGCATCTTATATTAAGATGCTTGATTATCTCCGGTGCCTGCTCTCTTGATGAACCGCAGCCGAAGTTCTTGCCTGCAACGATTATGTCACCGTCACCTATCTGTCCTGCAAGCTCAGGTCTCAAAGGTGAAAATGCATATTTTTTCATATCGTCAACTGTCTTAAGCGCAAGGTACTCTGTAGGGATTATGATATCCGTATCGATATCGTCACCGAGCACCCACACTTTACCTGTAAATTTATCCATAACTGTCTCCTTTTCCTACAGCTCGTCAGGGCCGCATATCTTACCTGCTATTGCTGAAGCCGTAACAGTAGCCGCTGAACCGAGATATACCTTAGATGTCTTATGTCCCGCACGTCCCTTGAAGTTACGTGTACCTGTTGATATAAGGACTTCATTCTCACCGATTACGCCCTGACAGCTTCCCCAGCATACACTGCAGTTGGCATTCATGACCATTGCGCCTGACTCCATGAATATATCAATAAGCCCCTCATCGAGTGCCTGAATATAAACATTATTGGATGCAGGAGCTATAAGGAATCTTACGTCAGGATTAACCTTTCTTCCCTTAAGAATCTCAGCGGCAACACGGAGGTCATCTATTCTTCCGTTATTACATGAGCCAAGAAATGCCTCGTCAATCTTAACATCACCGACCTGTGAAAGCGGAATAACATCATCAACAAAATCAGGTCTCGCAACTACAGGCTCAATCTTATCAAGGTCATACTCATATACCTTAAGGAACTTTGCATCCTCGTCACTGACATACATGTTGTCCGCCCTGCGTCCGTGCTCCTTAATAAATTCCTCAACCTTTTCATCTGGCTCTACAATACCTGTCTTGGCACCTGCCTCAACAGCAAGATTGCACAGTACAAATCTGTCATTAACACTCAGGTTATGTGCTCCCTCTCCTGCGAACTCCATGACCTTGTAATTGGCTCCGTTAGCCCCGATATCACCGATTATAGTAAGAATAAGGTCTCTTGGATATACACCTTCCCTTAACTTACCCTTAAGGTTAAAGCGGAGTGTCTCAGGCACCATGACCCATGACTTGCCTGTAACCATTGCATACAGGAAATCGGTACATCCGACACCCGTACCAAATGCTCCGAGTGCTCCGTATGAACATGTATGTGAGTCTGCACCGAATATAAGCTGTCCCGGCTCAACAAAATTTTCAAACATAATCTGGTGGCATACGCCCTTGCCCTCAAAGAACTTAATTCCGTTCTCTCTGGCAAACTCGCGCATCTTCTTATGAACTGCTGCCGTCTTAGGATTCTCTGCCGGAATATTATGATCCACGATAAATACAATCTTATCCTTGTCGGCAATTCTTGGATTCTTCAGCTTATTGTTGTACATATCTATTGTAAGATGTGTTGTTCCGTCATTACTCATAAGGTAATCAAGCTCAACAGTATGTATCTGTCCCGGCTTAACCTCTTCAACACCGGCTGCTCTTGCGATAATCTTTTCAGCTATAGTCATTCCCATTGTGCAATCCCCCTAGTTCTCTTCCTTGTTAAGTGAGGCAATAAGTCCGCCCGCATTAAGAATATTCTGCATATATTCAGGCAGCTTTGTACATGTAAATTCCTTACCGCATGCCTTAACAGTTCCTGCTGTAAGGTCAATATCCGCCTCGTCACCTGCGGCAACATTATCATGAAGGTCTTCGCATACAAGCACAGGAAGTCCTATATTGATTGAATTTCTATAGAATATTCTAGCAAATGACTTTGCATAAACTGCCTTTATTCCAAGTGCCTTAAGAACACTTGGCGCCTGCTCTCTTGATGAACCGCAGCCAAAGTTGTCTCCGGCAACAATTATATCCCCATCCTTAACACCGGAAGCAAAATCTGCATCAAGTGACTCAAATGCATGTGACTTCATCTCATCAATATTCGGCAGAAGCAGATACTGCGATGCAATAATCTGGTCTGTATCAACGTCATTGTCAAATTTAAAAATACGACTCATAAATCCTCACCTTTTTCCCTTCATATGCCATTAATTCTTCATACGCCATGATATCATATATCATAAATGTGCTGCTATATGCATGTTACCGGCACTCAGTAAATTATACACGTATACAGCGTACTTCTCAAGATATAATTACTCTTATTGATTTTCTCATTTTTTTATCATATCATATGTAATAAGATATGTCTAAAATCGACTGCGAACAGAGGTCAGGATGAGTTCATTAAAGTTTGAATACAGAGACAACGGAATAATTCTTAAGACATTAACCCCCGCCAGTGCGGAGCGTGTGCTGATGTTTTATAAAAAGAACAGTAATTCTTTTGATGCATATGAGACCGCCAAGCCGGAGGGCTTCTACACCTTAGGCTTTCAGAAGAGGCTTATTGCTGCTGAGAATGAGAGCTTTCTTAAAGGAGTTCAGATGAGATACTTCCTGTTTGACGAACGTTTTCCACAGGACATCATCGGAAGCGTATCATTTTTCAACATAAGACGCGGGGATTTTGAACAATGCTGCATAGGCTATAAGATTGACGAAGAATACCGCCATATGGGCTATGGCCGCCGTATGCTTGAGCTTGCACTAAAGATAATAACCGTTGATTACGGAATCCACCGTGTTGAAGCGTATATACTGCCCGCCAACACCCCCTCAGTCCGGCTTGCCGGGCAGTGCGGCTTTGAGCCTGAGGGAATTGCGAAGGGGTATGTGCGTATGCATGGAGAATGGACCGACCATGTGAGGTATGTTTATATCTCCCGGTACCAATAGCCAAAATACGGATTGCGGCAGTCACTTCTATGACTTCTTCTGAAGTTGTTAAATCCAAACATCCCCGCCATAAACCGCTCTTTATTGCTGTATACACCGGGAACACCGATAAGCATTGCATTCTCATCAGACTGTACCCTTCCGGCAAGGATATGTCTGAATGTATAGAAGCCATGCATAAGAAAGCTGTTCTGTTCAACATCTATTCCGTCACCTGTCTTAGCTCCCGTACATTCATATTGAAGCAGTGTCCTTAGCTTATCCGGAGTAATCTCAATACAGTCATAATATGTATCATCATCAAATGCATCCACATAATCACAATCTTCCTGCATGCGGCTGAATACCTGCATACGGGTAAGTGGCATTTCATCTGCTTTTTCTTCTTCCGGGATAATTATATCCCCGTTCTCAGGCTTTGTTTCTATTTCCTCAATCTGAAGAAACTCTGGCTTACTGCCCTCTTCAGCAGCTGTCTCCTTTTCTCCCGCTTCCGTATGTTCTTCTACAGCTTCCTGTTGCGCATGTTCTTTCTGCGGTACTGTATTTTTCTTTGCCCCGAACCTTATCATGTCATACGGATAGGCGGTATCGGTATCATCCCATGAAGCAACCGCCGCCAATTCACCTGCGTCTGTCACAACCGCTACTGCCACAGCCTCATTCCAGTCAAATCCGCTTCCACCCATATTAGTATCAATAAATTCACATTTTGCCCTGCCAAATCCGTTATTAACAGCAATATCATCCATCTTAATTCCGGACATATAATCTCCGTCCGGTACAAGCGCACATATACTGCATCTGCATTCGCCAACAGAATACATTCCCCTGATGCTGAACTCAAGACTGACACGGCTGCTCATCATCCACCCTGTCTCATGCTCCACCTTGACAAATCCACAAGAGTGGCTCATATCAGCACTGCCATCACTATATTCATGTAAATAAAACAAATTACCCATAACAATCCACCAGCCAACAGATAAACTTGATATTTCAGTATATGCAGGCTGGTAAAATGTTATGTGTGAAATGACTAACAGCAGCACATTAAAAAGCCACCCGGAAGCACTATATATGAATTCACATATAATGCAATCCGGGCGGCTTTTAATTATTTAATTACACTTAATGCATCTCCACCAGTCTGTCAGCAAGCTCGCCAAACTGCGCAAGTGTAAGCGCTTCGCCTCTGATTCCCGCAGGAAGTCCCATAGCCTCAAGAGCCGTTGTTACGTCCTCTCTTGTGCATGCGTGTCCGCTTCCGTTAAGCTCACTGCTGTTGGCAAGTGAATTGGCAAGCGTCTTGCGGCGCTGATTGAATGCGGCACGGATAACCCTGAACATAAACTGCTCATCCTTAACCTTAACAGGCGCATCCTCATGACGCACAAGCTTTATGACGGCAGAATCGACATTAGGACGAGGCATAAAGCAGCTTGCAGGAACCTTAAGGACAATCTGGGCATCCGCATAGAACTGGACTGCAAGTGACAATGCACCGTAATCCTTAGTTCCCGGGCCCACCTGCATGCGCTGTGCAACCTCTTTCTGAACCATTATAGTAATGCTCTCAAGCGGAACATGACTCTCAAAAAGGCCCATGATGATAGGAGTTGTAATGTAGTAAGGAAGATTGGCAACAACCTTTATCTGACGTCCGCCATTCTTTTCCTCAGCAAGCTTTCTTACATCAACTTTAAGAATATCCTCATTAATAACAGTTACGTTATCATATGGTGCAAGCGTCTCGGCAAGTATAGGAATAAGATTCTTATCAATCTCAACAGCCGCAACCTCTCTTGCATTCTCGCAGAGAATCTGTGTCATTGTTCCGATTCCCGGCCCTATCTCGAGCACAAAATCATCCTTTGTAATGCCCGCCTCGCGCACAATCTTCTCAACCACATTACCGTCAATCAGGAAATTCTGTCCGAATCTCTTCTGGAAACCGAACCCGTATTTCTTAATAATCTCAAGTGTATTGGTCGGATTGTATAAATGTTTGATGTTCTCCATAGACTCACCTTTCGATATTCAAAAGCCTTTTTGCATTGGCAGTTGTTGTCTCAATAACCTCTTCGCGTGTAACATTTTTCAGGGCGGCAATCTCATCCGCAACGAGCGGGAGATTCAACGATGAATTACGCTTGCCGCGGTTAGGCACAGGTGCGAGATAAGGGCTGTCCGTCTCAAGCACTATCCTGTCAAGGGGTACATATTCAACAGTCTCCTTAAGCTTTCTTCCGTTCTTAAATGTTACGACACCGCCTACACCTATATAGAAGCCATTATCAAGATAGAACTTTGCACACTCCTTAGAATATGAATAGCAGTGTATAATGCCTCCGACATCAGATGCATGCGTCTGTCTTAAAATATCCTCCGTATCTTTGGCTGCTTCCCTTGAATGAATCATTATCGGCAGCTTAACCTGACGTGCAAGCTCAATCTGTCTCTCGAACCAGTATTTCTGCGCATCTTTGCCTGTCTTTGGATATGTTGCATCAGCAGGATAATAATAATCAAGACCTATCTCACCTATGGCAACAATCTTACTGCTCTGTGCTGCCTGCTGCTCAATGTAATCCATATCTGCCTCGGTAAGTCCGTCTGCATCATCCGGATGAACGCCAAGCGCACCATACACAAAGTCATATTTTTCCGTCAGTTCAAGAGTTGCATGGCAGCCTCTCATAGAAGCTGCCACATTTACAACATTGCCAATTCCGTTATCAGCAAGTGAGGCAAGCAGCTCTTCCCTGTCTGCGTCAAATGCTTCATCATCATAATGGGCGTGTGTATCAAAAATCATATTAATCCTCTATCTAATCTCCGAACCATTGATTATATCGCGGTCAACAGTCATAACTGAGAGATTGCCCTTGTCATCACCCGCACAAAGAATCATTCCCTGTGACTCAACACCACAAAGCTTGCATGGCTTTAAGTTAGTGATAACAGCAACCTTCCGGCCTACCAGCTCTTCCGGCTTGTAGTAAGCTGCAATGCCTGACACAATCTGGCGCATCTGTCCGCCAACCATTACCTGTGACACAAGAAGCTTCTTAGACTTCTTAACAGGCTCACATGCCATAATCTCGCCGACCTGAATCTGAATCTTGTCAAAATCCTCTATTGAAATCTCTTCCTTTGGCTCAACTACAGGATACTCAGGCTCTGCATTCTTAGCCGCCTGTGCCTTGCGTATCTCCTCAGCCTTTGCAAGCACCTCTTCAAGGTCAAGTCTTGCAAAAAGAATCTCCGGCTTGTCTGTAACTTTGATTCCATTCTTGCGGAGTCCGAACTTATCAAGATCATCATACTCTCTTATATCAGCATTAAGCTGTGCAAGAATCCTGCCTGCTGTCTGCGGCATATACGGAGTAAGAAGGTTGGCACCGATTGTAATACTCTCAACAAGGTTATAGAGAACATGTGCAAGCTCATCCTGCTTTGACTCATCCTTGGCAAGCGCCCATGGCATTGTCTCATCAATATATTTGTTACATCTCTTAAACAGTGTAAATATCTCTGTAATTGCATCAGCTACACGGAGCTTATCCATATCCTTATCAATAAGTGCCTTAGTGCCTGTTACAACTCTCTTAAGATCCTCGTCAAAATCAGTTGTTGCTGATGTATCGTTAACATCTCCGCCAAAATACTTATTGCTCATGGCAATTGTACGGTTTACAAGGTTACCGAGCGTATTGGCAAGGTCTGAATTCATTCTCTCAACCATAAGCTCCCATGTGATTACACCGTCATTTTCAAATGGCATCTCATGAAGGACAAAGTAACGTACGGCATCCACACCGAACATGTCCACAAGGTCATCGGCATATATAACATTGCCCTTTGACTTACTCATCTTGCCATCACCCTGAAGAAGCCATGGATGACCGAATATCTGCTTAGGCAGCGGAAGTCCGAGTGCCATAAGCATAATCGGCCAGTAGATTGTATGGAATCTTAAGATATCCTTACCGATAAGGTGAAGGTCGGCAGGCCAGTATTTGTTAAAGTTCTCGTCTGAGTTGCCGTCTACGTCATAGCCAAGACCTGTGATGTAGTTGGTAAGGGCATCAAGCCATACATATACAACATGCTTATCATCAAAATCAACCGGAATACCCCACTTAAAAGATGTTCTTGATACACAGAGATCCTGAAGTCCTGCCTTGATAAAGTTATTCATCATCTCATTCTTACGTGACTCAGGCTGGATGAATTCAGGGTGGGACTCAATATGCTCAATAAGCTTATTGGTATATTTGCCAAGCTTAAGGAAGTAAGCCTCCTCCCTGGCAGGCTGGCATGGTCTGCCGCAGTCAGGGCATTTGCCGTCAACAAGCTGTGAAGCTGTGAAGAATGATTCACAAGGTGTACAGTACATACCCTCATAGAAGCCCTTGTAAATGTCTCCCTGATCATACAGCTTCTTGAAAATCTTCTGAACCTGCTTCTCATGATACTTATCTGTTGTTCTGATAAACTTGTTATATGATGTATCCATAAGGTCCCAGATTCTCTTAATCTCACCTGATACATTGTCTACAAATTCCTGTGGGCTGATTCCTGCTTCTTCTGCCTTCAGCTCAATCTTCTGTCCGTGCTCATCTGTTCCTGTCTGGAAGAACACATCATAGCCCTGCTGTCTCTTATATCTTGCGATACTGTCTGCAAGCACTATCTCATATGTGTTGCCGATGTGCGGCTTGCCTGATGTATAGGCAATCGCTGTAGTGATGTAATATTTCTTCTTGTCTTCCATTGTCTGCTTCCTCTCTTCTGCTCTTTTAGATGCTGAAATTTTAAATACTAAAAAGCGCCCTCCGTCATCCTCAGGCAACTCTTGTTACTGATTATTGACAGGAAGGCGCATAATCAACGCTGTACCACTTCCATTCGCCGCACAGGAACACTCTGAATTGCTTTGTAAATGCTTACAGCCGATTATCTCATTCCCGTTAAAGCCTCATGTCCGATATAACAGTCGGTCCTGTCGCAGCCTTGCAGCTTATCTGTTCGGTGCGCCACTCCGGAGCCATCTTCGTCACCATCCGAATCATCCGCTTGCAGCAGACGCGGAATTCTCTGTAGATTCTTCACTGTGATTACTCTTTCCTTCATAGTGTTTGGTTATTAAATTATTAATATAATTCCGGGGCAGATGCACCCAGCTATGATAGATATTACTATATTAATATTACAAATGTCAAGTAGCAGCATCCCCTAAGCCTGCGTCTTGTCCTGCATCCGAATCAGTACCCGAGTCCGGGCCTGTATCTTCCTCAATCTTTGGAAGCTCTCCCTGCGCCTGTGTATTATCTGCCACACCCTCCGGGTCATACTCTCCACCCTCTTTATCCCAAAGCGAATCGTATTCCTTGCGCTTTTCCTTAAGTGCCGCCATGATCATCTGTGCCTGCTTTGCCTTGCCATACATCTTATCATCATATTCCATGACCTTTTTCTCATCAGAATATGGCACCTTATCGCCCGCGCACATTCTTGCAACCGTTGTCATTATCTTGGCTATTGTTGCCCCAAGTCCCGTCTCCGGATCTGCGAGTGCCTTGGCATTCTCTGCATCAGAAGCCGCACACCACTGCTCTCTAAGTCCATTAAGTGCATTCTCATATTTGTCAAAATCCTCTGATGCCTTGTCATATGAAAGCTGGAGCTGCGCCGCCTTCTGCGTCCATTCGTCATTTCCTGTGCGTTCTGCTTTATCCCTGGCATTCTTAAGCTGCTTATAGATATCCTTCTTTTTATCCTGTAACTGGTTTCTGTATGCCTGATATTTCGGTATTGCCTCTCCTAACTTCATAGTTTCTCCTTTCTGCTGACGTTCATCAAATCATCTTATCAAGTTCCCTGTCTACATTTGCATTTCTCTTAAATTCAGGTTTGTCAATAATGTTACCGCCTGCCATTACACAATCTACATTTCTCAAAGCACACAGATTATCAAGCGGATTATCCTGTGTCACAATAAGCTCCGCCTTCATTCCCGGTGCTACAGTTCCCGTAATATCACCAATTCCGGCAAGTCCTGCATTGACCTGTGTTGCAGTATGCAGTGCAAATGCATTCGACACGCCTGCATATCTGCTGAAGTAATACAGTTCTCTCCAGAAATTATACTGCGTAATATACGGACAGCCGACATCATTACCCAGTGCAACAGGTATTCCGTTGGCAATCGCCGCTTTGGAACATTCCACGATTCCCTCAAATACAATATTGCCATTGAACTGTTCTACCTCTGATGCATGCGATATGCTCCTGTCAAACAGTGCATACGGAAGAGCCGGTGATATTGTTGTTGTAAGAAATGCATTTTTCTCTTTGAAAAGGCTTATTATCTCCTCATCCGGCTTGGCACCATGCTCTATTGAATCTACCCCGTTAGCAAGCGCAGCTCTGACACCTTCCGTTGACTCAACATGTGCCGCAACCTTATATCCAAGCTTATGTGCTCTCCCGCACACAGCATTTATCATATCCGGCTGCATCTTAAGCTCTCCCGGAACGCCCTTTGCCTTGGCATCAAGGACACCGCCCGTAATCATCAGCTTTATAATATCAACCTTCTGCTTCGCTGCCCTGTCAACCTGTGCAAGTGCTTCATCAACCGTTGTAGCCGCTATCGCCACCGACCCCGCCATATGACCTCCCGGCACGGATATTCCTTCATTAGCTGCAATAATTCTCGGCCCGATACATCTGCCGTTTTCTATATCTGTCCTGCATCTGGTATCAAAATCCGCCAGCCCGCCTACAGTTCTTATCGTTGTAACACCGGACAGAAGTTCAAGCTTTGCAAAGCCCTTGACCATATTGTAGGCAATCCTTCTTGTAAGCGCCGTGCTCATTATCTTTCCTACAAGTGCCGCGTTGTCACGCTGCTTTTTCTGTGGCTTTCCATTACCGGCAAGATGCACATGCATATTGATAAGCCCCGGCATAACATATCTTCCGTTAAGGTCATATACCTCATATGACTGCTTCGTATCTGAGCTTTCCCACTCATCTCTGTCTGTTATTGCTTTAATCGTATCGCCATCGATAAGAATAACCTTATCCGCAGCAGGCTCCATATTCTCTGACCCGTCCAGTATATATCCGTTGATCAGTGCCAGTCTGTTAATTTTGTTTATCTTCATTGATTTAATGCCTTTCTATATTTTCGCTGGTCACAGCCATTACTATATCATTCATTTTAGCAAATTTTTGTTTTTTTGCTTGTTCCTCAGTAATAAAGGTAATTGTTTTATCTGCAAACAGACCATACTTTGTATATATTTGTCCATAATGAATACATGGAACTCCCCCCATTCGGACACAATTCCGCAATCAACTCATATAATCTGCTCATGCGTCCTCACCGCCTTCCTCTGGTTCCGAATTGCTTTCCTCTATCAGTGATTCGCTGTCTGTTATACCCATAACTTCTGTTTCTCCTAACAGTACCCTGTCAAAATCACTCTGATACAGCCGATCCTGGCGGACACGGTATTTCTCAAACTCACTAAGTGCATGCTGCTCGGCAATCTTTGCAGAAATAGAACCTGCGTTAGTCAGAATTTCTTTCCTGCTCAACCGAAGAACACCTTCAAACTGCTCTGCCCAGTCCTCCATGGTCATTGGAACTTCTTCCTCGGCTCTCAATTCTGCCAAATCCAGATAGGCGTTGACAATTCTCGCCATTGCTGAGAGTTCTTCCTTGGTCAGATAATTCTTCGCAACCACCACATCAAACTTCTGGATTTTGCCGTTCGGTGCATCCTTCCATGTAGTTAATCCCATATGTTCCTTTGTGCTGTCCGCACGGCGATAGATTGTTTCTGCCGCTGTCTCACCGTGAATCGCCCAATGAAGCTGATTCTGCACCCGTGCAAAAAACAGCCTTGTCGTTTGCGACTTTGCATCATAATCAATGCTGGTAGCATAAATATCTGTAATCTTTTGATAAAAACGCCGCTCTGAAAGACGAATCTCACGAATACGCTCTAACTGTTCTTTGAAATAGTCCTTCGTCAGAACCGTTCCTCCGTTTTTCAGGCGCTCGTCATCCATTGCAAATCCCTTCACGGTAAATTCTTCAATAACGTGGTTCGCCCATTTTCTGAACTGCACCGCACGCGGAGAATCCACCTTGTTACCCACAGCAATAATGGCACTCAGATTATAGTGATTGGTGTTATAGCTCTTGCCATCTGCAGCAGTTATTCGAAATTTTCGAATAACTGAGCCTTCATCAATTTCGCCATCTGCAAAAATCTTTTTCAAGTGATAGTTGATTGTATGAGTCTCCACATTGTACAAAAGTCCCATCATCTTTTGTGTAAGCCACACGTTTTCATCGAAGTACACGGCGTTCACATCGCTTTTTCCGGTAGCGGTGATGAATGTAAGATATTCCGCTGCTGACGAACGAACGATACTGACTTCATGTTTTTCTTTTTTCATTCACCCACCTCGATTTCTGCAATAATCTTATCAATCTCACCACTGTTTATGTAATTACACAGGTTTTCGGAAATATAACGATAAAACATCGTGCCAAGAACATAATTTTTGAAGTCCCAACCATCGACTGCTCCACGCAGTTCATCTGCAATCGCCCATATTGCACGGTGCAGTTCATCACGTTCCTGTTCCTTTTTGGTATCAACCATTCTCTTTCCCTCCATTATCATCTCCTACGCTCTCTCCAGCTTCCTCCTATGCAGTATATTTACAGCGGATGTATCCTTGTATACACAAGAATTACCGCTGTTGCTATTCCTGCAGCTGTTAAGAATATTCCCTGTAACATTCCTCTGTATCTTTTTCTTTTTAATATTACAGCGCCCTTTGCTCCCGGTATTCCTGAGCAGTCCATATCAGGGCTTACATATACCGGCACCGTGTGTCCCACAGGATATCTTTTCTCCATTGCAACTCCAACATAATCAGCTAATGCCTTAACATTCCCGCCGTTATGCTCAAATTCCACCCACATTCCAAGCTGTGTTCTGACTGCTTCATCATTGTGGCTGTCCGACAGATTAAGCTGCGTGTCCCATTCGTACCCGCTTACTCTTGCTTCTACAAGATTAGCCCTGCAACATACTCTGTGATTACCGATTATTCCCGATATACCTATAACTGTTGCCGGAATTGAACAGCACACCATAGCGAATACCCTGACAAACATATCAATCTGCGAAGGGTCCCTGAGATATATGTGGCCGCCTATTCCAAGTCCGAGGCATATAACTGCAATTCCGAGAAACAACGCACTTACATACCCCGGCTTTGGTGCAGTTCCCACTCTTACATATCCGCCACCGACATCAGGTTTAATGAAAAGGCTGCTGCCGTCATCCAGCTTATCATTGGTTTTGTACTCTATCGAAGTTCCATCCGGCGCTGTACACACATATGTCCTGTAGCTGCTGTTCTCCTCAGGTCTTCCGTCTCCGTCTGCCAGTCCGTCCACCTTGTATACAGTATAGTTCTTTCTTATAAGGTCAATCCTGTCTATTACATAGCCGAGAATCTCTACAAAGATTCCCAAAAATGCAAATATGCCTCCTGCACAGCATAACAGTATAAATATCCCATTCATTGTATCTCCCCCTCTTTTATCCGGACTTTCCTATTAATTATTTCTATTGTTATAATGATACCACATCACTGATTGCATATCCAGTTAATGTATATTAATATACTATATATACATATTTCACATCTAATAAGGGGGATTACCAATTGAACAATAAAAGAGATAAAGCATATATGAAGCGGCGTTTCTCTGCCGTTTTTCTTGCGGTTATTATGTGCTTTGGCATTGCAGGATGCAGCTTTGGTCCGTGGCACGGTACCGGCAGTGACAGTTCTAATCAGGAAGGAAGCGCTGAACAGACCGTCAGGACATATGCAGAGAAAGACCTTGAGGCATTTAATGAATTCACACTTGATGTCTTTTGTGATGCGGTATCACAGGATACACTGACTCTTCACTGCATGGTCAAAAATCCTGAGAATTACGGCATAGAACATACTGCTGCCACGCTTGGCACAATTGATATCAATTCACTTGATAATACATCTGATATTACAGACTGCCTGAATCGTCTTAATACCTTCCGCTACGAAGAATTGTCACAGAAGCAGCAGCTCACATATGACATCATGAAGAATTATCTCACAACTGAGCTTGAATACAGCGATCTGTATATGTACTCGGCCTCTCTCACTCCATATAGTGGAATTACGGTTATGCTTCCCACACTGCTTGCCGAATATGAATTTTATTCCAAAGCCGATGTTGACGATTACATTGCCCTTCTCAATGACACCGGGAGATATTTCTCTGATATTATGGAATTTGAACGGCTCCGCTCTGAAAAAGGGCTCTTTATGGAGGATTATATAGCCGATGAACTCATAGGACAGTGCCGGACATTTATAGATAAAAACAGCAGTGAGGATTCATTTCTGATAACATCATTTGCAAGCCGTCTTAATGATGTCAGCCAACTTACGGATACTGAAAGAAATGCGTATATCGAAGCAAACCGCAAAGCTGTCATATCATCGGTTCTGCCCGCTTATCAGGATATTATTGACGGTATTGCGTCCCTCAAAGGAACCAATCGTTATCAGGGAGGTCTGTGCAATTATCCCGACGGACGCAAGTACTATGAGTATCTTGTAAAGAGCGACCTTGGATGGTCTAAGTCAATGAATGATCTTGATGAGCTTCTTGATCAGTATATTACGTCCGCTTACCTGTCGCTTCAGGCAATACTTGCAAAGGATCCGTCTGTCGCAGACCGGCTTGACCATTTTTCTTTTACACTCACTGACCCGGAAGAGATTGTAAATGATCTTCACAGCAAGCTTACGGATGAATTTCCGGCGGCACCGGAGGTTGAATACTCCATCAGGGACATCGACAAATCCCTTGAGGAGAATGCCAACCCTGCAATGTACATAATCCCGCAGATTGATAACTACACAGGCAATGTTATTCTTATCAACCGCTATCAGGCTGATTATGCCACTATTTATCCTATGCTTGCACATGAGGGATATCCGGGACACATGTACCAGACAACGTATTTTGCAGCAACAAACCCCGACCCTGTACGGAGGATTCTCCAGACCGGCGGCTATTCCGAAGGCTGGGCTTCATATGTCGAGATTCTTTCTTACATGTACGATGACAAATCATCATCTGACAGTATATACCAGCTTCTTAAGGATAACGAGACAATAACTCTTGCACTGTATTCAAAGATGGATATGGGAGTCAATTATTACGGCTGGACCAAAGACCGCTTAAGAATATTCCTTCAGGACTGGGGTGTTGCTGACGGTATGGATATTGACCGGCTCTATGGATATCTTTGCGCTGAGCCTGCCTCCTACCCTAAGTATTCGCTTGGCTGCTTTGCTTTTATGGACCTGCGTGTCAATGCGCAGGCTTCTCTCGGCGAACGCTTTGATGCGGTTGAGTTCCACAGATTTCTTATGAATCTTGGGCCTGCCCCTTTTGATATTGTGTATGAACGCTTCGACAGATGGCTGGCTTCACAGACGGACAAAAGCTAGATAAAAAGAACGCATTCACAGACACCTCTAAGGCTCTGGAATGCGTTTTTCTCTGTTTTATTCAAAATATGCAACCGGATCTACAGGCTTGTCATCAACCGTCAGTTTGAAGTAAAGATTAGCGCCTTCCTCAGTGTAATATCTGGTCGGCTCAGCCACCTTTCCTATAACATCCCCGGCAACTACTGTCATACCCTTCTTAAGCTTAACGTCATCAAGCAGTCCGTATGTTGTAACGTAATTGTTGCCAATTGCTATAGATACTGTTGTTCCTGTCTCATCACTTACATTGATTGCATTAACAACTCCGGATGCCGCAGCAATTACCTCCGTACCTGCAGATGCTGCGATATTCACGGCAGGATTAACCTTATAAAGCCCCAATGTCTTGTAATATATTGTGCTGTCCATGCTGTATTTCATAATGACTTCGCCATTGACCGGACGCTTAAGCGTGTCATTCTCACCAAACGAATACTTAGCTGCTATATTGTCCGCTGAATTGGCTGCAACTCCATTATTTCCCTGATGCGCAGTATCCGGACCGGACGTATCCGTGTCACTTGCTTTTGTCGGGATATCAGATTTTTCCTGCATATCTGGCTTCACATCACCGGCAGCCTTTGTTAGTGTATCGTCCTGGTCTGTTATCGTTCTGCTTCTGGTATAATCTGTCACGCTGTCCTTTAGTGTATTTTCCTCCGCTTTTGCCTGCTCTATTTTCGTCTCATTCAGGTCTACAATATTAGATGAACCTTTCTTTGCACGCCCCGCTACTGATATTACTCCCACAGCGAGCGCACATACAAGTGCTCCCGTTATAATGAATGACATCATCTTTTCCGGACTTCTCTTCTTTATTTTCTTCATATTAACCCTCCATTCCTGCCGCAAATCACTGCTGATGTTAATATGTTTTCCATAAATCCGGATTTTATACATTTACAGATTCTCTATTGATATCCCATTAAAAAAATATTTTAAAATTTCATCGTATCCACTGCCCTGACGTGCCATCACTGCCGCCTGGTTAATGCTGAGTCCGTATCCGCTGCCGCTTCCACGGACGGTAATTCTTATATCACCCGAAGCATTGCCTGCTCCCAATGTATTCCGGCTTACATCCTCAATAAAAAAACACGGAGATGCAAGGCCAAGTGCATCCGCAAATTCTTCTCCGCTTATTACAATATTACCAACCTTTATTCTGTTTACGTAATCTGACCGGTCACGTTCTACAATCTGGACAGTCTCAAGCGGTGCATCTTTGCTGAGACCTGAAGATGCCGCCTCTGTAACTGGCGCAAATTTCTTTGAACACAGCTTTACAAAATCCTGATTGCTTATATATTTTATACTTATATACTGCTCTGTACTGCTGTCATCCGGGCACTCTGCCTGCTTAAGCCATGGCATCGCCCCATCAGACATACTCCTCGTCTTGCCTGCTGTAATGTATGTATAAGGACAGTCTATCAGCTCATTGTTGCAGCGCATAACAAGCTGTGATACAGCTGCAGTGCAGTCCTCTATGAGTGATTCGTTGGCTTCATAATCTCCCTGCCACAGCTTCATGCGTTCCTTTTTGGAAATATATGTCATTGCAAGCTCATCATCATCAACACTAAAACTGTCTTTCATTGCCCTGTATATCTGCGTTCTTATCATAACTGCCTGCGTCTTGATAAGCTCAGGCTCACTGCCGTATTCAAGTCTTGACGCAAGCACACCGGCTATATAATCATCGACACCAATATCCGTGACGCTTTTTCCGGCATCAATTCTGACACGGCCATTCCGGCCTATATCAGCTTCCTGCGACGGCTGCCTTACTCCGGTAAGCATTAACGTAAAAAAGCCCGGAATAACGAAGCACACTATTGTAACCAAAAGTGCTTTCTTCATTATTCCAAGCTCTATTCTTCTTCCATGCATTGCTCCACCTCCTGTTAAAAGGTATGAGCACTTATGGACATGTATGACTGTTTAATTAATCTTCATCAGGAACTTCAACCTTAACCTTGTCGAGCTTCCAGATATCCCTTACATACTCCTCAATAGTACGGTCTGATGAGAACTTGCCGGCACATGCCACATTAAGCATAGCTGACTTAGCCCAACCCTTCTCATCCTTATACTTATCAAGCATCTTCCTGTGTGCATCCGCATATGCACGGAAATCCTTAAGTATAAAGTATGTGTCAGCTCTTCTTCCGCCATCATTGTGAAGAAGAGAATTGTAGATATCTCTGAACATCTCAGGATTCTCTCTGCAGTATTCACCATTAATGAGCTGCATAAGAACTGTTCTGACATCCTGGTCATTGTTGAATATCTCCATCGGATCATATCCGCCTTCATTCTCGTAACGGATAACTTCATCTGATGTAAGTCCGAAGATAACAGCATTATCTTCTCCGACTTCCTGGACTATCTCAACATTGGCACCATCCATCGTTCCGAGCGTAAGCGCACCATTAAGCATGAACTTCATGTTACCTGTACCGGAAGCTTCCTTGGATGCAGTTGATATCTGCTCGCTCACATCTGCTGCCGCAAATATAATCTCAGCGTTAGATACACGGTAATTCTCTATGAATACAACCTTAAGCCTGCCCTTGATTGCAGGGTCATTATTAACGACATCCGCAACATTATTGATAAGCTTAATGGTAAGCTTTGCTATCTTATATCCGGCAGCCGCCTTGGCTCCGAATATAAATGTCTGTGCAGGTATATCAAGATCAGGATTAGCTTTAAGCTGGTTATACAGATACATTACATGAAGTATATTAAGAAGCTGTCTCTTATACTCATGAAGTCTCTTAACCTGTACATCGAATACTGAACGGGGATCAACTTCAACTCCATTGTTCTCCTTAATGTACTTGGCAAGTCTTAACTTATTCTGATACTTAATCTGCATAAACTCACGCTGGCACTTCTCATCATCAACATATACCTTGAGCCTGCTAAGATGTGACAGGTCTGTTATCCAGTCATCACCAATCTTGCCTGTTATCCAGTCTGCAAGAAGCGGATTACCGTGAAGAAGGAATCTTCTCTGTGTAATACCATTAGTCTTGTTGTTGAACTTCTCAGGGAACATCTCGTAGAAGTCCTTGAGTTCCTGCTTCTCAAGAATCTCTGTGTGAAGCTTGGCAACACCGTTAACAGAGAATCCTGCCACAATTGCAAGGTTGGCCATCTTAACCTGGCCATCATATATAACAGCCATCTTGCGGATCTTATCCTGATTGCCCGGATACTTAACCTTCAGTTCCTCAACAAATCTGCGGTTGATCTCTTCGACAATCTGATATACTCTCGGAAGAAGTCTTGAGAACAGCTCGATAGGCCACTTCTCAAGCGCCTCAGCCATAATTGTATGGTTAGTATATGCACAGCAGTGTGTAGTTACTTCCCATGCCTCTTCCCAGTTAAGTCCTTCCTCATCCATGAGAATTCTCATGAGTTCGGCAACCGTAACTGTAGGATGTGTATCGTTAAGCTGGAATACATACTTCTCGTGGAACTTTCTTATATCGCTGTTAGTCTTCTTATACTTGGCAATTGCTCTCTGTATACTTGCTGATACGAAGAAATACTGCTGCTTTAATCTAAGTTCCTTACCTGCATAATGGTTATCGTTAGGATAAAGAACCTCAACAATATTCTTGGCAAGATTCTCCTGCTCAATAGCCTTGTGATAATCGCCTTTATTGAATGATTCAAGGTTAAATGTATTAACAGGTTCTGCATCCCATATGATAAGTGTATTAACAACATTGTTGCCATATCCTACAACCGGCATATCATAAGGAACAGCTATTACTGAGCGGTAATCTTCCTGAACGAACTTATCTCTTCCGTCCTCATCCTTATAGCATCTTACATATCCGCCAAACTTGACTTCATAAGAATACTCAGGTCTCTTAATCTCAAACGGGTTACCGTCCTTAAGCCAGTTATCAGGCACTTCTATCTGATAACCGTCCTTAATCTGCTGCTTGAACATACCATATCTGTATCTTATTCCACAGCCGTATGCAGGATATCCAAGTGTGGCAAGTGAATCAAGAAAACATGCTGCCAGTCTTCCAAGACCACCATTACCAAGAGCCGCATCCGGTTCCTGATCCTCTATTACGTTAAGGTCAAGCCCCATCTCATCAAGAGCCTCTTTGATATCTTTGTAAACTGTAAGATTGATCATATTATTGCCAAGGGCACGGCCCATAAGGAACTCCATTGACATATACACTACAGTTCTGACATCTTCCTTCTCGTATGTCTTCTGGGTTGCAAGCCATCTGTCCATTATGATGTCCTTGACAGAATAGCTCACTGCCTGGAATATCTGCTGCTTATCAGCTTCATCAACCGTCTTTCTGTATAAAACCTTCAGATTATCGGCAACACTCTTCTTAAATTCATCCTTGTCAAACTTTACTCCCATATTGTCTCCTTTTTCACAAGTAAATATTTACGAAAGCTTTTCAACTCCCATTGTAACACTTTCGCCGTTAATATTCCACTCTTTTGTGAATCCTTTAACAGAGTCATAACCCACCTCATCAGCAAGTACTTCTGACTTGATGAGTTCTTCATTCTTTCTTACGATTTCCTCAAGCTTATCGTTGCCCTCAAGATATACTGCAATCTTATCCATTACCTCGAATCCGGCTTCCTTACGCATCTGCTGAACCTTGCTTATTATCTCACGTACAAATCCTTCTTCAACAAGCTCAGGTGTAAGTGTTGTCTCAAGTACTACGGTTATCTGTGCGTAGCTGTCTGCAACATATCCTTCAGTCTGGGCCATATCAATAAGCAGGTCATCCTTCTCAAGGTCTATCTCCTGTCCTGCAACATTAAGCTTAAGATATCCGAGATTATTAAGCTGCTCCATTGCTGCGTTACCATCAAGCTCAGCAAGTGCCTTTCTTATATCATTAAGAATCTTGCCATACTTTGGTCCGAGTGTCTTGAGCTGTGGCTTAAATGTATATGAAGTATATGCACGGACATCATCCTTGAATTCCACATTCTTAACATTAAGCTCATCCTTAATGATATCAACGTAGAACCCGCCAAGTGTCCAAGGTGCCTTGATAAACATGTTGCCGATTGGCTGACGGTTCTTGATATTGGCTGCATTACGGCATGCACGTCCGATAACAACAACATTCATAACGTCTTCCATATCATCCTCAAGTTCCTTGTTAATCCATGCCTCATTGGCAACCGGGAAGTCACACAGATGAATGCTCTCCGGAGCTGTCTTGTCTATGCTTCTTACAAGGTTCTGGTAGATATCCTCTGTCATGAACGGAATCATAGGAGCTGCACACTTTGCGAGCGTTACAAGGCATGTGTAAAGTGTCATGTAAGCATTTATCTTATCCTGCTCCATTCCCTTAGCCCAGAATCTCTCACGGCTTCTTCTTACATACCAGTTAGAAAGCTCATCAACAAAATCTTCAAGTGCTCTTGCCGTCTCTGTAATCTTATAATCGTTAAGGTTATTATCTACAGTCTTGATAAGAGTATTAAGCTTTGACAGAATCCACTTATCCATTACAGGAAGCTTATCGTACTCAAGCTTATACTGTGTTGCGTCAAAATTATCTATATTGGCATACAGCACGAAGAATGCATATGTGTTCCAGATAGTTCCCATAAACTTACGCTGGCCTTCTGTTACTGCCTTGTCATGGAATCTGTTAGGAAGCCATGGTGCGCTGTTCTCATAGAAATACCATCTGATTGCATCTGCGCCATGCTTCTGGAGTGCATCAAACGGATCCACAGCGTTACCCTTTGACTTACTCATCTTCTGTCCGTCTGCATCCTGTACATGTCCGAGAACGATAACATTCTCATAAGGTGCCTTATTAAACAGAAGTGTTGAGATTGCAAGAAGTGAATAGAACCATCCTCTTGTCTGGTCAACCGCCTCTGATATGAACTTGGCAGGGAACTGCTGCTCAAACAGGTCTTTATTCTCAAATGGATAATGATGCTGTGCAAATGGCATTGAACCCGAGTCAAACCAGCAGTCAATAACCTCAGGGACTCTGTGCATCTGCCTGCCACACTTAGGGCACTTGATTGTCACTGCATCAATATATGGTCTGTGAAGCTCTATATCATCAGGACAGTTATCTGACATCTCCTTAAGCTCTGCTATGCTTCCGATGCTGTGCTGGCATCCGCATTCACACTCCCATACATTAAGAGGAGTTCCCCAATAACGGTTACGGCTGATGCCCCAGTCCTGAACGTTCTCAAGCCATGCGCCAAAACGTCCCTTACCGATGCTCTCAGGTATCCAGTTAATTGTGTTATTATTTCTGATAAGGTCATCCTTAACAGCTGTCATCTTAATGAACCATGATTCTCTTGCGTAGTAGATAAGCGGAGTATCACATCTCCAGCAGAATGGGTAATCATGCTCAAACTTAGGTGCGTCAAAGAGCTTGCCTTCCTTATCAAGGTCTGCAAGTACCATTGGGTCTGCCTTCTTAACAAATACACCTGCATATGGAGTCTCTGCTGTAAGCTCGCCCTTACCATCTACAAACTGTACAAACGGAAGGTCATACTTCTTGCCTACCTTAGAGTCATCCTCACCGAATGCAGGAGCGATATGAACGATACCTGTACCATCTGTCATGGTTACATATGAGTCACATGTAACATAATGTCCCTTCTTATTCTGCTTTGCTGCTGCCTCTCCTGCACATGCGTACAGCGGTTCATATTCCTTATACTCAAGATCCTTGCCCTTGTATGTCTCGAGCACTTCGTATGCCTTAACGCCTTCCTCTTCATTGGCAAGTCCGCCAAGCACCTTATCAAGAAGCGCCTCAGCCATATAATATGTGTAACCGTCTGCTGCCTTAACCTTGCAATATGTCTCATCCGGATTCACACAAAGTGCCACGTTAGACGGAAGTGTCCATGGCGTTGTTGTCCATGCAAGAAAATATGCATCTTCTCCCACGACCTTAAAACGCACAATTGCTGAGCGTTCCTTAACACTCTTATATCCCTGTGCAACCTCGTGGCTTGAAAGAGGTGTACCACAACGAGGGCAGTAAGGAACAATCTTATATCCCTTATAGAGGAGTCCCTTATTCCAGATTTCCTTAAGTGCCCACCACTCAGACTCAATAAAGTTATTATCGTATGTTACATAAGGATTATCCATATCAGCCCAGAATCCGACCGTATTGGAGAAATCTTCCCACATTCCTTTATATTTCCATACGCTTTCCTTACAGTGCTTGATAAATGGCTCAAGTCCGTACTCTTCAATCTGCTCCTTGCCGTCAAGACCGAGCATCTTCTCTACTTCAAGCTCAACAGGCAGTCCGTGTGTATCCCATCCTGCCTTTCTTGGAACCATATATCCCTTCATTGTTCTGTATCTTGGAATCATATCCTTGATAACACGTGTAAGTACGTGTCCGATATGAGGCTTACCGTTAGCTGTAGGAGGTCCGTCATAGAATGTATATGTCTCTCCTTTTTTGCGGTTATCAATACTCTTCTGGAAAATGTTGTTGTCTCTCCAGAACTTCTCTGTCTTCTTTTCTCTCTCGACAAAATTCAGGTCAGGTGTAACTTTCTCGTAAACCATTGTCTTACTTTCCTTTCTTTTCTTATAATAACAAAAAGCCTCCGCCGTAATGGGCGAAGGCCAATAATGCATTCCTTGAAAATTCCTATTACGACATACCAGCATATGCGTCCCTGTTAACGGTAGGAGCCCCGTCGGAATCTACTCCTGCCATGCACTCATGTATATCCTGCACAGCTGTTTCGGACCGATGCTTGGAAGTGATGTTCTGATAGATTCTACTCGTACCGGTTCCCAGCATCCCGGCTCTCTGTAACTTTTGAATAAATCATACTGTCTTCGTCATTGCATTTATGCTCATTGTATAAAAATGTCCGTTGAATGTCAAGAGGTTCTTTGCGTCTGATTCACGTCTGACTCTCCCTCTGACGCTCCCTCAGTGCATACAGATCCGCAATAAGCTCCGTACACGACTGATACCTGTGATTCCTGTCGTGACGTACACATTTTTCTATAATACGTTTTATATCCTCAGGAATAAGCACAGCCTCTTTTTCATTACCGCTTATATCCATACTGTACGGAAGACCGGCGGGCCTTACCCCTGTAATCATGTGGTACATAACCGCCCCGATACCATATATGTCGGTTCTTACGTCAGTCTGCCCCTTACCGCCGAACTGTTCCGGTGCCGCATATCCTGCCGTGCCTATATATATCCTGTCCTTTGACGCCCTGCTGTTGTATTTCTTCGCGGCACCAAAATCTACAAGATTTATTGTATTGTCATCTCCGAGAATTATATTGGAAGGTTTCACATCCCTGTATATAATCTCAGGTATTCTCGAATGCAGATATCCAATAACCTGTACAAGCTGAATCATCCACCACACAACATCTTCTGCTCTCTGCGGTCCTTTGCTTTGGGCGATGTCAAGCAGGGTTCTTCCCGGCTTATAATCCATTATCATGTATGTATAACCATTTTCCTCTACGACATCCCATATTGACGGTATTCTCGGATGATTAAGTTCCCTAAGCAGACGGGCCTCCCGGCTTATATCATCTCCCGACTGCTTGACTGCACATATCCTGCCGCCTTTTATGTCATGTGCCTTGTATATTACGCTAGTTCCTCCTCTTCCGATAACATTATCAATCCTGTACCTTTTATCAATAAGACTATCCTTCTTCATGAGTCTCACCCTCTCATATCAAAAAAATGTTTAAAGTTTTAAATTTATAGTGTAAATTTTATTTTTGTTTGGTATAATCAAGATATGTTATAAACAGATTAAATTATATTTGTCTGTTATACACAATACAATATGTTTTTCATAAGGAGGCACATTTTGGCTAACAGGATCCGCGAATTACGTCAGGAAAAGAAAATCACACAGCTTCAACTGAGTTCTCAGCTTGAGGTAACACAGGAAACAATCAGTGCATATGAGAACAATGTGCATATGCCAAGCCTTGCAGCATTAATGAAGATGTCTAAGATTTTCAATGCAAGCATGGATTATATCATGGGACAGTCCAATGTAAGGAACATCCCTAAGGAAGAAGAACCATCAGCTGCTGACATCGTTCAGCGCAACTCTTTAATGACATGTTACCAGAAGTTAGGTGCTATGAACAGAGCACGTCTCTTATCATACGCTCAGGGACTTGTCGATGCGGAAAGAAGAATACAGTAATTACAACCACTAAACCCCACAGTATTGCAGCCTGTCTGCATCAATACCGTGGGGTTCTTTTTTACTTACATATATACATGCATCCCTGCATCATATTATCGCTTGATATCATGTTCATCTCTCATGATTGCTTCAATCTGGTCACGTGTTGTGATGTTGGTATCACCATGAATTGAATGCTTCATTACGGAAGATGCCACTGCAAAATCAACAGTATCCTGACAGTTCATGCCCTCCATCATTGCGTATATAAGACCTGATGAGAATGCATCTCCACCGCCGACACGGTCAATAATATCAAAGTTGATAAGCTTACTCTCATAAGTCTGTCCGTCTGTATAGTAGAATGCCTTAAGTGAATTATTGCTTCCCGAATGTGCATATCTTACAGTTCTTGCAATGGCCTTAAGATTGTATGTCTTGGCAAGTGCTCTGAACACTCTGTCCTGATCTTCAAATGAAGGCTGCATCGACAGACCATCCTTAACATCCGTAACACCATCTTCATTATAGCAGTGAATAGGCTCTATTCCTATAAGCACGTCAACATATGGCATATATGTGCTGAGTACGTCTCTTGCTGTCTCAAAGCTCCAGAGATTAGCTCTGAAGTTAGGGTCAAAGCTTACAGTAAGCCCAAGCTTATGTGCTGACTTAAGTGCTGCATCAACAAGCCTTCTGCAGTTATATGAAAGTGCAGGAGTGATACCGCTTATGTGAAGCCAGTCATATTCTCTCATTATCTCATCAAAATCTATTGATGAATAATCATATTCTGCAAATGCTGAATGCTCTCTGTCATATATTACCTGCGAACGTCTTGCTGCAACGCCTTCCTCCAGATAATATATTCCCATTCTGCCTTCTGATTTGATTATCTGTCTTGTATGTACATCATTGGCTTTAAGATAGCTTATTGTAGACTTACCAAGATCTGTATTAGGAAGTACCGTAAACAATGTTGAATCCACTCCAAGACATGCAAGTGAAACTGCAACATTAGCCTCAGCGCCTCCGTAATTAACGATAAAATCGTGTGTAGACACTATCTTATCATAGTTTGGTGGAGAAAGTCTCATCATAATCTCGCCAATAGTAATAAACTTCATGTTAATCTCCATTCCGGGAATCTGCTCCCAATAATAGTCCTGTTTTTTATGTTAGCATATATTTTTCTAAAAAACAATGTTGTTGTCTTCTGTTTTCACTATTTTTTGCAATTATATGTTATCTTATGTATAATGTTGGAGAAAATTAATCAGGATGCTCTGAGTACCCACAAGAATGAATGGAGATTATTATGATACAGGATATTGAGCCACACATTTATAAAAACGAATACCGCCCGGTGCCTCCAGGCAAAGATGCACTAATCCTTGCATACAAGGGACGTAAGATTCTTCTTAAAGATGATCCGGAGGGTGTTCCAAGGATATTATATCCTACGTTCGGCGAGCTTGAGGCGTATGTTCCGGACATATACAGCACTTATACCTACCTTTTCACAATAGACAGCTGCCATTATTATCTGGTTCCCGAATTCGACGAGACACTGCTTCCTGACTATTCATACGAAGAGATATCGAGGCTGCGGACAGCACTCCCAATGTATCGTGCATTTGCAGGCGTGACAGGAATGCAGCTTAACAACTGGTACAGCAGCAGGCGTTTCTGCGGTCACTGCGGGCAGCATCTTGTCCACAGTGACAAAGAACGTATGATGTACTGTCCCGAATGCGGATGTATTGAGTACCCTAAGATATGTCCTGCCGTAATTGTCGGCGTAATCAACAAAGACCGGCTCCTTGTCTCCAAGTATGCCGGCCGCAGCTACAAAAATTATGCCCTGATTGCAGGTTTTAATGAAATAGGTGAACCAATCGAGGATACCGTAAGGCGCGAAGTCATGGAAGAAGTCGGACTTAAGGTAAAGAATATCCGATTCTACAAAAGCCAGCCATGGTCTTTTTCTGACACTCTGCTTATGGGCTTCTTCTGCGAGCTTGACGGCAGCGAGGACATCACGCTTGACGAGACGGAACTTTCAATGGCAGCATGGCTTACAAGGGATGAACTTCCCGGTGAGGCCGATATAAGCTTAACCAGAGAGATGATGCAGCAGTTCAAGAGTGGTGCTATCCACGTATAAATCTGTATTTTTTGAGACGAACAAGATTATAATAGTCTATCCGTCCGTGCCTGTCATATGCTGACTGGCGCGGACCTGCATTATAGAAAATGTTCAGCCTGTGCATTGCTTTTTCCTCATCATTATGCATATAAGGAATGAATACTACTATCGCTCTGCTCTGAAGTTTCATATTATCCGCAAGAATGTCCCCGACAATATAGCTCATCTTTACAGTATTTTCATTGGAGTAGAACACTCTCTTCTTTAGCCGTTTATCCCAGTTATAGTAATACAGAGGGTCATTGCCTGCAATCTGGCTGCCGCCGTAATCATTGAACAGAATTATATCCTGCGTTCCGTCATAATCCGAATCCGCAAGCAGCTTATCCATAACCCTGTCAATCCACAGATATTGCGTGTTATATATAAGATAGTCTCCATAATATCTGTCACCATCTTCTATCCCCACATACACCATCTTTCCACTTCCCGTATCAACCCCGCCGAATGCCGCGACTGTCAGGGGATCGACCGTATAGAAACACTGTGCAATAAGCATAACCGCAATTCCGGCAGACGGAATATACATTGCAGCATTTGAAATCATCATATCCAGACATGCCAGGCCAAGCACATACAGCATTATATCTCCGACAACATTGTATCTTGCCATTGCCGCCGTTATGTACAGACATGAGAACGCAGTAAATGCCGCAAGGATTCCAAACACACCACACAGCTTAAGCATGTCACCTTTGTTCCCGGTCTCAGCATCTTTATTGGCATGGCTGTCCTTATAAGCGTTACTGTTTTTGCGTATAATCATAACTGCCGCATAGATTATTCCTGCAGTAATCAGCGCCGCCAGTATCCAGTTAAAGTTAAGTATAAACTGCTGCTTTAACTTAGTTATAATATGTGCCTCATTAATTCCAAGGCAGTTAAAGCCATTGTTATCCCATCTGATTCCCGTACCCGATTCCGTAGTCTGCGACCAGTTGGTAAGTCCGCCTATCGCCTTAGTGTAGAACCGGTAGCTTATAACTGCTGCCAGCATGAAGTACAGCTTCATATCCTTAAAAATACTTACAATCCCTCTACAGCCGGGATTCCTTAACAGGTGGTCGGTAAATATTCCCATGGTAAGCCCTGCAACTATTACAAGCCCTGTCTCCTTCGTATATATGCAAAGAAGGCATGCAAAACCGGTTATAACCGGGAGTTCATATACATATCCATATAGTGCAATTACCGCAAATACGGCAAGTGCATAATCCGGATTAAAATATCCAAAAGTTCCGTAAAACAGTGGTGCAAATGATATTATAAGTGCATAAACCGCCGCTCTTGCCGGTGTTGAATTGCAAAAAACATGCATTATTATTCTGTACAGACACCAGACAGCAATAACCGTAAGCACCATATTTACAATAAGGACACCCCTAATCTGCTGTGGAAATGCAAGTTCCCCTATCATGTAAACCATGCTGAATGCAAGTGTCGGATGACCGCACAGTGTAAAATTATTTAAGAAATCACTGAAAGACGAATATGAGAAATACTTTATTCCTTTTATAAATCTTGCATAATATTCCCCTGCATCCCATCTCTGGAGTGTATCCATGAATATCAGGCGTGAGAGTATAACTATTATAAGCACCGCTCCTATCCAGATATTGCGGCGGATAAAGCCACATATATCTTTTATTGTCAGCGTTGAAACAGAGTCTGCCGCCCTCAGGAGACAATTTATTATAAAAAGCAGTGGAATATAAATGAGCCAGAACAGCCCCTGAAAAACCGCATCATCATTTCTTATGTGTGATGCATTGTTATACATTGAAGAAAATGCAAAAGCAGCCGGCAGAATACAGACAAAAGCTATCTCTGCAAGTCTCTTAAGTGATATGAAATTGGAAAGCTCACTGACAATAACCAGACAGGCCGCTCCCGCTATTATGTAGTAGACAATATCAACAGGCATAAAATCATAAGCCACGGCATTCGATGTGAACACCGCGGCAGATACAAACACACATATTCCTGTTAAATACTGACGAATTCTAAGCCCTATGCCCATATAATTTCCCCAATTACTGCTGTTGTCTTGGCTGGTATGTCGGTACTACTTCCTTAATTATAGAACGGATATCCTCCGTCTCATCATATGCACTCTTCTCAAGACGTGCAAGATTATGTGCGAAATTCTCTTTGTCAAAATCAATCGGCTTGCCAATGTGGATAAGCTTGTTAGCCGTCTCCTGAAGTCCTTCTTCATCCATAAGAAGTTCCTCATAAAGCTTCTCACCCGGACGAAGTCCCGTATACACGATGTTCATGTCAACTCCAAGTGTATATCCCGAAAGTCTTATGAGATTCTTGGCAAGATCATCAATCTTGACCGGCTCTCCCATATCGAGGACAAATATCTCTCCGCCCCTGGCATAAGCTCCGGCCTGAAGTACAAGTGATACTGCTTCGGGAATCGTCATAAAATATCTTATGATATTAGGATCAGTTACCGTTACCGGACCGCCTGCCTCAATCTGCTTCTTGAAGAGCGGAATAACACTTCCGTTACTTCCAAGTACATTGCCGAATCTTACTGCAACATAATCCGTATCAGACTTCTCATTAAATGACTGCACAATCATCTCACATATTCTCTTCGTTGCGCCCATTACATTAGTAGGATTAACTGCCTTATCCGTAGAGATAAGAACGAACTTTTCTGCCCCATACTTGTCTGCCATTCTTGCAACATTGTATGTTCCGATAACATTATTCTTAACGGCTTCGTTAGGACTTACTTCCATAAGCGGAACATGCTTATGCGCTGCCGCATGATATATAATATCCGGATGGTACTTCTTGAATATATCCTCAAGTCTTCCAACATTACGGACTGAGCCTATAAGAGTCTCAACATTGGCATCGGCATGATTGATACACAGCTCCTGCTGTATGTCATATGCATTATTCTCATATATATCGAATATAATAAGCTTGCGCGGCTTATGTGAGACAAGCTGTCTGCAAAGCTCACTTCCGATAGAACCGCCTCCGCCTGTAACAAGCACAACCTTGTCCTTAACATAGCCCATGATTGACTCAATGTCTACCTCAACAGGATTACGTCCGAGAAGGTCAAGAACATCAACGCGCCTGATATCCTTAATATTAATCTCTCCGTCTACCATCTGATATACACCCGGCAGAATCTTAAGTTCGCAGTCTGTCTCCTTACAGATACTCAGGATATCCCTGCGGTTCTCCGGAGAGGCTGACGGAATTGCAAATATAATCTCGTCGACGTCATACTGCTTTGCCATCTCCTTGATATCATCACGCGTTCCGACAACCTTTATTCCGTGTATATACTTACCAACCTTATTGGGATTATCGTCAATCACGCATACAACGCGGCTGTTGGCAAGATAATGGCTTATTGAAATCTCTCGTATAAGCACGTTGGTAGCGTTACCCGCACCTATAATCATAATTCTTATGTCATCATCCGTTGTACGGTATCTGTTAAGACCGGTACGGATGAACCTGTACATAAAACGGCTGGCACTTACCGACACAACCAGGAAAACCCATGTCATAAAATATGTGCTTCTCGGGAGGCCAAGCTCCAGCATCATTGTCACACACACATGTATGACTTCCGTAATCGTACATGCTTCAACAATCTTATAAAGCTCAGTGATACTTGCATATTCCCATAAACTGTGATAGATTCTGCAGAACCAGAACACCACAAGGGCAATGAGCGTAAATGGTATCATGAACTGCTCATATTTGTAAATGTATTCTTCCGGTATACTTGATATCGTAACATTAAATCGCATCAGAAGCGCGAGTAATACCGACATATTGATAAGGACTATATCCATCGCTATCAGGCATACACGCCTTACGAATAACTGTATCATATCCTTCTTAGTCTGATTCATCACATTCCATCCTTATTATCCGGCGGTCTGTCTCACGCAATCCTGTTCACAATGCCGCCATATCGTATCCGCGTTATTATACCATATATGCATATTATATGCTATTGTTTTTTGTACTGTCTCACAAATGCCGGAAGCTGTACAAACCCTGCCAGTGTCCCTAATCCATAGCTTACATGAAGCAGAAAAAACAGTACCGGCAGCAGTATATCCGGCAGGCTTCTCTGCTCAGGCTTTGCCGTCACAACCGCAAGCACCGCCATCGCAACCGCAAGCAGCCAGTAGGCTCCCCACATAATAGCTGTAATAACTGTTACTCCCATTGCAGCTGCAGATAAAGGTTCAATGCACTGTGTAAGTGTACGTGCAATTCCCAGAACAATTATAGCCATAACAAATGCAAACGGGACATAATGATAAAGAGACAGACATTCCGGGCACACGCCTGTTGTAAGAGCTATCCAGTACCCATTGGAGTATTTCTGCTTAAGCATCTTGGGAAGACTGCTCCTTATGTGCTGATATGAGATTATATCAGGATCAAAGCACAGCCTGAATCCCGCTTTACGCATGCGGTAATGAATCTCATTATCCTCTGTTCTTCCAAGCTTCTCGTTAAATCCGCCTATCTTATCAAACACCCTGCGCCTGTATGCAGCGTGAAACATTGACTTTACATAAGCCGGTCCCGGGTTACGCCTGTAAGGTGCTATGCTGCTGCCAAACATCGAGCTTTCAGCCATAAGCAGGGTTCTGTTCCATGGCGTGTCATCATCTATGACATTAGGTCTCTCACCGCCGACAATATCTTCGCCGCGTTCGAGCGCATTTACATTCTTAGTCACAAAATCCTTCGGAATCCTTGCATGCGCATCTACCTTAAGTATCGCTTCGCCACTGTATACGCGCAGTGCTTCATTCCATCCGCACGGCAGTGTCCTCTTGGGATTATCTATAACCTTAACAGCTGCAAAATCCTTATTGCAGGCAGCAAATTCCTGCATAATCTTTTTGGTTGAATCGGTCGAGGCGCTGTCAACGAGCACAACCTCTATAGACGAATGTTCATAGTCCTGTCCGCTTATATCCGCCAGAATAAGCGGCAGTGTCTTTTCCTCGTTATATGCAATAACACACACTGTCAAAAACATAATATTAATCCCCATTCTGCAGGCACAAGGTGCCTTATCACACTAATCTGCATTCCGCAGGCATAAAGTACCGGAGGAATCACAAGCCAACTGTCAGATTTGCATACTTACATAAATACAGCTGCGACTGTCTCAAACATTGTAGCAAGCTCACTGATACAGCTGAAACCTTTTATACTCTCGAGGTTATACGCCATCTTTCCAGGAAGAACTTCCTGTGTGTATACCTTATCAACGTCATCTGCCCCATCAAGAAGCTCGTCCTCATCCTTATATCTGATACTTGCTCTCGAAGTAATTCCGGCAGGAAGAAGCAGTGTGGCATTCATCTCGTCCGTATATGCTTCCACATACTTACGCACCTCAGGTCTTGTCCCCACAAATGTCATATCTCCGGTCAGCACGTTAATAAGCTGCGGCAGTTCATCAAGCCTTATCTTGCGCAGCAGCTGCCCCATTCTTGTTATACGGCTGTCATTGCCAACCGTTACAAGTGAGCCCTTACGGTCTGCTCCATCAACCATCGTGCGGAACTTAAATATCCTGAATGTTCTTCCATACTGCGTAACCCTTTCCTGGCGGAAGAATACAGGACCATGCGAGTCTGCCTTTATAAGAAGTGCTATTGTCAGCATAAAAGGACTCAGAATGATAAGTAACACAAACGAAGCGGCAATATCAAAAAGCCGCTTCACAACAAGGCTTATCTTTTTATGTGACAATATATCATAATATTCCCGGACACTCTCCGTCTGCATAAATGCCGGAAGCATGTCCCACTTTTTCAAAAGCATATACGTCCTCTCTTAATCTGTATTATCCACGTACAACACTGTTGAATGCAGCTATAACATATTCAACCTCTTCGTCCGTAAGACATGTATGAAGAGGAAGTGTTATCTCGTTGGCATACCGCTCATACGCATTAGGGTAATCTTCAATCTTAAATCCAAGATTCTTATATGCTGTATGCATAGGAAGCGGCTTATAATGAACATTAGTTGCGACACCGAGCTGTGCCATTTTTTTAATGGCTTCATTGCGGTACTCCGGAGTCTGTCCGACAAGGTTAACAAGGTAAAGATGACCGCTTGATACATATTCATCCCCCGTACCATCGTCAACACTGTCAAGAAGTATTGATGATGCACTTCCAAGCTGCTCATCCTGATCCGAGTAGTGCTTGAGAACCTTTACATTACAGTCTGCAAGTCCCTTTGTATATTCGTTTATGATATGCTTTCTTCTGGCAAGCATTCCAGGGTAGCGCTTCATCTGAGCGAGGCCGATTGCAGCCATTATATCAGTCATATTGCATTTGTAGTATGGAGCAACTATATCATATTCCCATGCCCCCAGCTGTGTCTTGGCAAGTGCATCCTTGGACTGTCCGTGAAGTGACAGAAGCATGAACTGCTTATAGATATCTGCATCATCAATGCCGTCTATATGCCTCCATGTAATTGCACCTCCTTCACCTGTAGTAAAGTTCTTTACTGCATGGAATGAATATGCTGTAAAATCTGCACACTCACCGCTCATAAATCCTTTGCGTGAAGCCCCAAAGCCATGAGCTGAATCTGTTATAATAAGTATCCTTCCGACTGCGCTTTGCAAATCACCTGATGGTCTGAATAACGACTTCTTAGCCTCTGCAATAGTTCTCAGCCTGTCATAATCAACCATAACTCCGGCTATGTCGACCGGAATAATTGCCTTGGTATTTTCCGTAACCGCTGCTTCCACAGCATCATAATCAATGTGAAATGAATCCTTTGCAATATCTACGAGAACAAGCTTTGCACCCACATGACATACTACACTTGCCGAAGCTGTGTATGTATATGCAGGAACGATAACCTCGTCACCTTCACCTATGCCACATACACGAAGTGCGCACTCAAGTGCCGCTGTTTCTGAATTAAGGCATGCACACCCTGCCGAATGCACATATGCGGCAATCTCCTTTTCAAGCTGTTTGGTCTTAGGACCTGTCGTAATCCATCCTGAACGCATTACTTCCGCGACTGCCTGAATCTCCTCCTCTGTTATATCAGGAGGTGAAAATCTTATATCCATTGTCTTTTCCATGAATGTTATCCTTTCTGCTTCATATAGCCTTAATCCACTGCGACCGAACTTACCGGCTGGCTGTCCGGAAGCGCCGGAAATTCATAGCTTACATCGCCGGTTGAATTCGCAATCTCAACCGAATAACTCTTAGTCTGCTTACCAACCATCGTAAATGTCATTACCATTGTCCCGGCTTTTTTATCAACTGTTACCGGAGCAATTCCGACGTAATAATTATTCACATATACCGCTGCCCCCTGCGGTCCTTTTATTGAGACATAGTAGCCTTCCGTAAGGTTTTTGACCGTACCGTTAACTATGGCGTTACCTGATGTTGAAGCCGCTGTACTTCTGTTATTGTTTCCCGCAGAAGTCTGTGATGGCTTAGTTGTGGACTTCCCCGGCTGGCTTGACTTTGATATTGTCATATCTATAATTTTTTTCTCATAGCTTTGAGTCACGTAAAATACTTCTTCATATGCCATGTAATTATTAGAGCGCAGGACAACTGTATGCCTGCCATACTCAAGTGATACAGGCTGCTCATACGACACCTGTGTTCCGTCTATATACATGACTGCGCCCGCCGGAGTTACCGAGAACTCAACAAGACCATTCTGTGCTGCCCGGGTTCTGTATTCGCTGAAATCAAGTGTAACATCGGTATCCTTTTCAATCCTGACAGTTTTGCCTGCTGACATGCTTCTGTTGGTGTTCTGTATCTGAACCTTATATTCACCCTCGGGCACAGTAAGCAGCATATCTTTTTCAACAACACATACCATCTGTGTTCCTATATCAACATAGCCTCCAAGGAAATCATCAACTCCTGTAAGCTTAAGGTATCCATGCCCCTTATCAACACTGACAGAATAGACCGTACTGTCAATTCCGCATACTGTAACGGCATCCTGCTTCATTATCTCTGAAAGCTGTATTCTCTCACTTCCGGACATGACCACGGCTGACCTTGCATACTTATACGTTCTGGAACTTATTACTGCCGTTCTCTCTCTCTCATCAGCAGAGAAACCTGTAATCTGTGATATTTTCCATGCCTTATCCGATTCATGTATGCTCTTTGCCCATCCGTCGCGGTTGCATGTAACATCATATATTGTTCCCAGACTAAGTCTTGCCGTAGTTATAACTGAATCATACCTGCTCTTTATATCAGTTCCTCCCGAATATGATACCTCATATTCATTACCGCTCTGAACGTCCATATAATGCATCTTCTGCGATGTACCATCAATATACGTAAGCACACCCGTAATACTTATCTCATCCGGATTAGCTGCCGCCTCGCCGGACTCAGACGCCTTACTTGCGATCGGAAGTATATCTCCGCCTTTTATTATATTGGAAGAACTTTTCCCTGACGAACACGCAATAAGCGAAAAAGACATGACAACCGCGAGTATAATTGCTCCCGCCATCCTGCATGCCTCTTTGCTTCTATTAATAAACTTTCCCATATATTCTTTAATTATGTATACTGGTTTCATGTTTTTACAGACTTTCTCCTTTGGTACATTTTATCATAACGCGTATTTTAATGCAATGTCTCTATAAATGCCTTGCGTGCATCATTCTGCGCAAGTACTCCTTCCAGCTTCTCTATGCTCTTGCGCGGAATCCAGCTCTTATTGGAATTATTATAAAAATTAATCACCTTCCAGAACTTTTCCGGATACAGAAAATTAATTCTCAAGAGTTTCATGTCATCATCACTTACCGGTCTGACCTCCGAATATGCTTCTATTACCGAATGGCCTGCGCGCGCATCCCACCCATTCTTTTCAAGCAGTTTACGCATAAACTGATACAGATCATTAATCTGACAGTCAACACAGCAATGCTCAAAGCCAGTAACCGCACACCCTCTGTCAGTAAATAACACATTATGATAATTATAGCTGCCGTGGCACATTTCATACGATGTACGTGCTTTTTCAATCCTGCTGCCATAGTCCATCTCCTCCAGCTCCTGTGCCGCTATGAGCGCCTCCTCATGAAATGTCATGAGTGACCTGCGCATAAGCATCTCAAACTCATTTTTATTCTTCTTGCCCTTAAGATAGTTGCCCACCATCCGCATTTCTTTCGTATGCTTATCAAATTTCATACGCATGTCAGTGGCATTATTATATTTGAGCTCATGTTCACATTTATCCATATTCATCATATGCCCATGCAGCACCGCAAGCGTACCGGCAGCCATTGCAACATGTGTCTCATTCCGGATATCACACTCCTGTGCATCAAACCAGTCTTTCAGTATATATTTTCTCCCCTGTGCATCCTGAGAGAACAGTGTCCCTTCAGCCGTCATTACATAGGTGTCAATATATTCAAAGCCGGTTCTTTTAATACCCGCTGTTATCATGTTTTCGCGTTCATAATAGCTGTCACTTCTGGTACACTCATACAAAAGCTTATATCCATCATCCGTAAGTACCGCAATTCCGCCTCTGGTTCTTACACTTTTTCTTACCTCAAGCCCGTATTGACCAATCACACTTAATGCTTTTTCATTCATATACAGCACATCTCTCCCTTTGCGTATCTTCTCTATAGATATGAATTTTTATATAAAAATATTCTTGACAAATGTATTATTTATGTTAGACTAAATACAGATTTTAATTGAATATTTATAAATCCTTTGAGCAAAAGCAAGTAACATTTATCAAGGCGTCACAGAGAGTCCGGCATTGGTGGAAGCAGGACACGTACAGTAGGTGCGAATGGGTTTGTGAGGAGCAGGGTGAACATTATGAAGTAGCCCCCGCCGCGGTTCCTGCGTAAGTGGAGAGAGTATTAATGCGATTAGCTGCGTACTTGTTTTACATGGATTTAGTGTATGCGGCATTGTCATTTTATATTTTGACGATGTCTTTTTTATTACATAACATTCCGTATACCATTACAACATTACGTCAGGCCGGCACACGATACTTACTGAGGCTGTTGCATAACAGCGAATAAGGGTGGCACCACGTAAGTCACATAACGAACTTTCGTCCCTTGAGACTGCATAATTATTAGCAGTTTCAGGGGATTTTTTTGTACCCCGGATTATTAAGAATTATTACAGAATCTGAAAGGAGAATTGCACATGTTATTTCCAACGCTTGAGAATGCCGCTGAATTATTAAAGAAATACAAGACCGTTCCGGTATTCTATGAACTTCTCACAGACAGCCTTACTCCGGTAAGAATGTTTGCAACCCTTAAGGAGAACTATGATAACTGCTTTATTCTTGAGTCGGTTGATAACTCAAACCAATGGGGCCGCTATTCTTTCATCGGACTTAATCCAAAGGCTGAGATAAGAATACATGACCGTAAAGCCTCCATCATCAGCAGGGACGGTTCGGTAACTGCTGATGATGCCTCCAATCCGTCAGCATTTTTCTCAAAGATAATGGAACAGTACCGCTCGCCGAAATTTGACAATATGCCTAAGCTTACAGGCGGCCTCATCGGTTATTTTGCGTATGACATGGTACGCTACTGCGAGGATTCCCTTGTAAATGTACCTGCTGATGACCTTGGAATGGATGATGCCAATATGTTTATCTATGATGAAATCGTTGCCTATGACCACCTTTCATCAAAAGCCGTCATCATTCTTAACCTTACGGCCGAGGATGCAAAGGACAACGGCACTCTTGCTGCAAGATACGATTCGCTTGGGCAGCGTGCTGCAAATCTCGGAAGACTCCTCTGCCGCTATATCCCTGAGGATTCGGCAAAGCGCCGGACCGGCAGCGAATGTACCATAAAGTCCAACTACAGCAAAGAAGAGTTCTGTGGCATGGTTGAGCAATGCCGCCGGCATGTTCTCGGCGGAGATATAAGCCAGGTAGTAATATCACAGAGATTTGAAGTTGATAATCCGCCGGATGCATTTGACGTATACAGAATGCTCCGCTCTACTAACCCTTCGCCTTATCTGTATTATTTTGACCACAAAGATTACTGCATTGCGGGTGCATCTCCTGAGATGCTTGTAAGCGTAACTGACGGAAAGGTTCTCAACCGTCCTATTGCCGGAACTTACCCAAGAGGTGCTGATGATGAACAGGATGCTGAATTTGAAAAAGCACTTCTAAATGACCCAAAAGAACGTGCAGAGCATACAATGCTTGTAGATCTCGGACGCAACGATGTCGGCCGTGTATGCAGCGCGGGAAGCGTAAAAGTAACGGATTTCATGAGAGTTGAACGGTATTCAAAACTTATGCACCTTGTGTCGGATGTTGAAGGAACTCTACGCGATGGCAAAAATCCTGTAGATGCACTTATGTCAGTCCTCCCTGCCGGTACCCTCTCAGGTGCTCCTAAGGTAAAGGCTATGGACATAATAGACAGCCTTGAAAATGTGAAACGCGGTCTGTACGGAGGCACCGTCGGATACCTTGCCTTCAACGGTGACATTGATACCTGCATAGCTATCCGCACGGTACTCTTCCGCAATGGAAAAGCCTACGTTCAGGCAGGTGCCGGAATAGTGTATGACAGCATACCTGAAAAAGAGTACGAAGAGACCGTGAGGAAAGCGTCGGCAGTGATAAATGCAATCAAGATGGCAGGCGAGTGAAAATGCGGTTACACAGATGCTTCAGGTCGGCAGGAGCGGAATGGGATGCCGGGAAGGGACGGCGCCCATGTGGTGGGTGGCGGCGTGGCGCTTCCGCTTGATGCAGCTCGCAGCGGTGCGTAAGCGGTCAAAGGACGACCGCAAAGCACCGGCGGCTGCATAATCACGCCGGCACTCCACCACATGGGCGCCTGCGCTTCGCCGGGCTTACTATTCCGATTGCAGCGGCTGTAAGCGCTGATACATCAGACCCGCGCCACCACCATATTATATGTGAGTGCTTCAAGCGGAAACGGTCCGCCATAATTCATATGCACCCGGGAAAGGAACATATCATGATACTTATTATAGACAATTACGACAGTTTTACTTATAACGTGGCACAGGTTGTTGAAGGCCTGTACCCTCATGTAGAAGTTATCAGAAACGACAGGATTACAATAGAGGAGATTGAAAAGAAGACTCCTGAGGCAATCATCATATCACCGGGTCCTTCTTATCCTTCACAGGCAGGAATCAGCGAAGATGTGATAAGACACTTTGCAGGAAAGCTTCCGATTCTCGGAATATGTCTCGGACATCAGGCTATCGGTGAGGTGTTTGGTGGTAAGATTGTACGCGGTGAGGAGCCTATGCACGGCAAATCATCACAGGTTAAGCTTGACGGCACATGCCCGCTGTTCATGGGACTTCCCGAAAGCATATCTGTTGCAAGATATCATTCCCTCGTCATCAGCAGAGAGAATTTTCCTGAATCACTCACAATTACCGCAGAAGATGAGAATGGTACAATAATGGCAGTACAGCACAGGGAATATCCTATATATGGTGTGCAGTTCCATCCCGAATCGATTCTCTGCGAGATGGGTACCAACATTCTTGCCAACTTCTTAAGCGAATGTGTCGGAATAAAGGTAGAAGCTGAGGTTCCTTCTATTCCTGAGGAGAAACGAACGGCACTGAAAAAATATATTGCTCTTGCTGCAGACGGCAAAAATCTGACAGAGGATGAGGCCTACGCAGCCATGAATATCATTATGGGAGATGCAGCAACAAAAGCACAGACATCTGCATTTCTTATGGCTATGCGGATGAAGGGCGAAACTATTGAAGAGATTACAGGCTTCGCAAAAGGCATGCGCAATAAGGCAAGCATTATCAAAGGCTTCCGCTCTGCCGTTGATATCGTAGGAACCGGCGGCGATATGGCAGGAACATTTAACATATCAACAACCTCATCATTTGTAATAGCTGCGGCAGGAATTCCTGTTGCAAAGCACGGCAACCGCGCCGCTTCAAGCAAATCCGGTGCCGCTGACTGTCTTGACGCACTCGGTGTAAATATTAAGCTTTCACCTGATGATGCAGCCAGATGCCTCGACCGGACCGGCATCGCATTTCTGTTCGCCCAGGTATTTCATGGCGCTATGAGATATGTTGCTCCTGTAAGAAAAGAAATAGGTGCAAGAACGTTTTTCAATATACTCGGACCGCTTACCAATCCGGCACTTGCCGATTACATTGTACTCGGCATATATGACGAAAACCTGATGGAGCTTATGGCTAATGTCCTTATACAGCTCGGAATTAAGGGAGCAATGGTTGTAAACGGCTGTGACGGACTTGATGAGATTACCATGACCGGCAAGACACATGTTGTTGAAGTCCGTGACGGTGCAGCCAGAAGATATGACATTGACCCGCATGATTACGGCTTTGAATACTGCGCGTCTTCAGTTCTTGAGGGCGGTACTCCTGCCGAAAATGCACAGATAACGCTCGGAATTCTTGATGGTACAGACCGAGGTGCGCGACGCAATACTGTAATTCTCAATGCAGGCTGCGCAATCTACTGTTCAGGCCATGCAAAGGATATTAAAGAAGGCGTTGCAATTGCCACCGAGATGATTGACAGCGGCAAAGCGCTCGCAAAACTTAATGAAATGAAAGAATTTACTAATAATATATAAGGAGCCGCCTATGTTTTTGGAAGATATTATAAGCAGGCGCAGAGAGCAGCTTGCACGCGAAAAATCTGTCACATCACCGGAACGCATGAAGGAACTTGCACTCACATCTCCACAGCCTTCAGCGCAGACTTCCCATGTATTCAGAAATGCTTTGCTTAAAGACGGACTTTCTGTAATCGCAGAAGTAAAGAAAGCTTCTCCGTCCAAAGGACTGATACAGCCTGACTTTAATCCGGCTGCAATCGCAAAAGCATACAAAGCTGCCGGGGCATCTGCAATATCGTGCCTCACTGAAGAGCATTATTTTCAGGGTTCATCGGAATATCTTGCGGATATCCGTAAAAATGTTTCAATTCCTCTGCTCCGCAAGGATTTTATTATTGACGATTATCAGATATATGAAGCGCGTGTCCTCGGTGCGGATGCAATTCTCCTTATAGCTGCCGTACTTAATGACAATGAGCTTGAGGCTTATTACAGACTTGCCGGCGAGCTTAGGCTTGACGTACTTGCCGAAGCACATGATGAGAAAGAGGTTAAGCGCCTTGTAAATATCGGATTTGATATTATCGGAATAAACAACCGCAACCTTAAGACATTTGAGGTATCCCTTGAAAATACAAAGCGCCTCTCTTCTTTCATTCCTGAGACTACGGTTATGGTATGCGAGAGCGGCATCAAAAATAACGCAGATATGCACTATGCCAAAGCGTCCGGAGCTGATGCGGTTCTAGTCGGTGAAACACTTATGCGCAGCGGACTTGCAGGCATTCCCGAATGCATGCACTCTCTCAGACAAAGCGTATAGGAGGCCGATATTTATGATAAAGCTTTGTGGGATGCAGCGCGCACAGGATATAGAAGCCGCTAACAAAATGCTTCCTGATTATATCGGAATGATTCTTTCAGACGGCTACCGGCGCACAATAACACCGGACACTGCAATAACGCTGCTTGGCATGCTTGACAGACGTATTAAAAGCGTAGGCGTATTCGTGGATGACGATGTCGATTACATTGTTAGATACGTTACGGATATTCAGGATAAATGCTGCCGCCATCCTGACGTAATACAGCTTCACGGTCATGAGGACGCACAATATATCAGTGCTTTACGGGAAGCATTCAGACTAAACGGATTAAATGACATTTCAATATGGAAGGCAGCAAGGGTTCGTAATTCAGATGACATTATCGCAGCATTTGCACTTCAGGCTGACTGTCTGGTTCTTGACAGCTATGTTGCCGGAGCTGCGGGAGGCACCGGCGTAAAGGCCGACTGGGAGCTCATCCGCCGGACGGTTGGCAGATGTATTGAAAGCTCTGCCAAAACAGCATTTTTCCTCGCAGGAGGGATTAATTGTGATAATCTTGCAGAAGCACTGAGTGTATCGCCAAATGTCGATCTGTCAGGCGGAATTGAAACTGACGGCTTCAAGGATGCAGATAAAATAGCAGCTGTTATGAGGATTTACAAAACAAACTTGAGATGCGCAAAAGGTGGCGCAGGAATGGAGATTAATATGAATAAAAAAGGAAGATTCGGAGATTTTGGCGGGCAATACGTTCCTGAGACTGTTATGAATGCAGTATCGGAGCTTGAGGAAGCTTATCGCAGATACAAGGATGACCCTGAATTCAACAGGGAACTGCAGGCACTCTACCACGATTATGCCAACCGCCCGTCACTCCTGTATTATGCTGATAAGATGACAAAAGACCTCGGAGGCGCTAAGATATATATTAAGCGTGAGGATCTTAACCATACAGGCGCACACAAGATTAACAACGTACTCGGTCAGATTCTCCTTGCCAAACGAATGGGCAAAAAAAGAATCATCGCTGAGACGGGTGCCGGCCAGCACGGTGTTGCAACCGCTACGGTATGTGCTCTCTTCGGGCTTGAGTGCTGTGTATACATGGGAATTGAAGATACACAGAGGCAGTCACTTAATGTATACAGAATGGAGCTTCTCGGTGCCAAGGTTGTCCCTGTTCACAGTGGAACCGGAACTCTCAAGGATGCAATAAATGAGGCAATGCGCGACTGGTGTACCAATATCGAAACAACCTTTTACTGCATCGGCTCCGTAATGGGGCCTCATCCGTACCCTGAGATGGTCCGTGACTTCCAGAAGGTAATCAGTGCTGAGATTAAGACACAGCTTCAGGAGAAAGAGGGACGTCTTCCTGACTGCGTTGTGGCATGTGTCGGAGGCGGCTCTAATGCAATGGGCGCTTTCTATAATTTTATTCCTGATACTTCTGTCCGGCTTGTCGGTGCAGAAGCTGCCGGACGCGGTGCCGATACTCCTATGAATGCCGCTACCCTCACCAACGGAAGCACGGGAATATTCCATGGCATGAAGTCTATTTTCCTTCAGGATAAATACGGCCAGATTGCCCCGGTATATTCAATATCTGCCGGTCTTGACTATCCGGGAATCGGCCCTGAGCATGCAAATCTGTGGAAGACAGGGCGCGCTGACTACGTTGCGATTACTGATGAGGAGGCTGTATGTGCATTTGAATATCTGTCACGAATGGAAGGAATTATACCGGCAATCGAATCTGCACATGCCGTTGCTGCCGCAATTAAGATTGCTCCGACAATGAGCCCTGACCAGATTATGGTTATAAATCTTTCCGGACGCGGTGACAAGGATGTATATTCTGTTGCCAGATACCGCGGACACGATATAGAGAATTCTTAACCCACTGCAATGCCAGAACGGCGTGCGGGAATAGTGAGATGCCCCATTATGCGGGGCAGGAATGGAGGACTAATATAAATGAATACAAGCAATAAAGATATTAACCGAATTGACAGATGCTTTGCCGAGCTTAAGGCTGCCAATAAAAAGGCGCTCATAACATTTGTGACCGCCGGTGATCCCGACCTTGAAACAACCGAAAAGACTGTGCTTGAGATGTTTGACCGCGGTGCTGACATAATAGAACTCGGTGTTCCGTTCTCAGACCCTATTGCGGAGGGTGTAACTATCCAGAAGGCATCCCTGCGCTCACTCAATAACGGTACTACGCTTGATAAGATTTTTGATACGGTCAAAAATATCAGAACAAAGACCGACAAACCTCTTCTTCTCATGATGTATCTTAATACTATATTTGTGTACGGAACAGAGAAATTCTTCTCTTTATGCCGCGAATATGGAATTGACGGCGTTATCGTCCCTGATATGCCATACGAGGAACGCAATGAGATTCTTCCATACGCTGATAAATATGGCATCCACAATATAAATCTTGTGTCTCCTGCTTCACATGACCGTATCAAGAAGATTGCCGCCGATTCATCAGGCTTTCTCTATTGCGTATCATCTAACGGCGTTACCGGTACACGAAGCGGCTTCAGCACTGATTTTGACGAATTCTTCGGACTAATACGCGACAACGCATCCTGCCCGTATTGTGTCGGCTTCGGCATATCCGGCGCACAGCAGGCACGTGACATGGCATCCTACTGTGATGGCGTAATTGTTGGAAGCGCAATTGTAAATATCATTGCCGAAAACGGAAAAGCCTGCGTTAATAAGGTCGGTGACTTTGTTCAGGAGCTGAAGGAGGAAATCTCAGACTCCATATAAATTGTATACTCTATAAAAGTCAAATACTCTGCGTAATGCAATATGTAATTCTCCGGGCAGCAATTTCCCACATTCATCATTATGCCTGCCCGGCTGTTACCTATTGCATTTTTCAAAAATACACACTCTTCTCATTCGCAATAAGTTCACTCATTAATTCTCTGTAATCATCAGCTTTCAATGGTAACTGTACTGATATGTTGTTATAAGCCGAATAATATGCTGATGCACAGAGCATAAGAGCATTAATACCTTCAGCTCCCTTCGCTGCAAGTAGTGAATCATCATGTCTGACCGATGCCTGCGCAAATTTTTCAAGGAGTGCCGGATATGGTTCGGGCTGCTTCTCAAACTCAATCGTTTCTTCTGTAAATTCCATGTCTTCCCGCGAATTAGCAGCAGCATCTCTTATATACCCGGTTACGTCCTGATGCTTTGTAAGTGTAAGTGTATTATCAATAAGCAGTGCGCGCCCCTTTGTCCCTATGACCTCAAGCCGCTCTTCGCAGCATGCTTCACCTGTTGACAGGATAAATGTTCCGGTCATCCCGTCATCGTACCGCATGATTATTGTTGCCTCATCATCCACTGCAAAATCATTATATTTTCCAAACGGAATTGAGGCATAGAGTTCCCGCGGCATACCGAACAGATACTGCCACATGTCAAGTATATGCTGGCCCTGATTAATCAGTGCGCCACCGCCTTCTCCGCAAAAACTGCTTCTCCACGGGCTTGACGAATGATAATGTGCCGTGCGCAGATATCTTGAATTAATGAGGCATACTCTTTTTATAATCCCAATAGCTCCGGAGTCAATAAGTTCCTTGAGCTTTCTGTATTTTGCATATAGTCTTTGATGAAACACTATGCCATATATGCAGTCATTATTAGTTGCCGCATTCTCCATATCTTCTGCTTCGCCTATATCTGCTGCCGCCGGTTTATCGCACAACACATCTTTTTTAAGCCTGAATGCCTCCAATGCTATATCTCTGTGTGTCTTGTGTGGCGTAGCAATAATAACCGCATCATACAAATCCGGTGAATTAAATAAATCCTGCGTATTTCTGAAAATTGCTGTTTTTTCCCCATCAACATTAATAAGACTTCTGCCCCACTCCATTAATTCATCTTTTCTGATTACAACCGCAGAAAGCTTCATATGCGGAACTTCTCCTGAAGTTATCATTGCAGCATATTTTTTCCCCATGTTGCCAACACCTATAAGTGCAATTCTCAAATCTCTACATTCCATGGTTTAACCTCCTCATAAATCAGCCTTACCCACAGGCTTGTCAGCTTTTGCCATGGCATTAAGCCTTATCATGGCATATGCATCTGCCAGAGCATCTTCTATGCTGTAAGGTGATGGTCCCATCCCTCTGCTGTACAGTGCCGTCTTTTCCATAAGTGCAGCAATTGCAGTCTCATCCTCTGAAAGTCCGCACAATCCATGTGCAGGCTGATACAGAACTTTCCCTTGAAAGGAGATGCTCTCAACTTCCCTGATAACAGCAAAATTAGGGTTAACGTCTCCTCTGTTGACAATCCTTGTTTTTATATCAATATCTGCTTCTGCACCATTATTATTCTCATCAAGATAATACACCTTATCGTCTATTATCTCCCCTCTTGTTCCCTGAATTTTATACGTATTTTTCCTTATTGGTGAACGGTATTGCTCAGAATCAAAATCATACCATGCCACTTTACCATTTTCAAATTCAAATGAAGCCACACATCTTTTCTTGTCTGCAATCCTCCCATCAGTGTATCTTTCATATCTTGTAAGAGTCTCAGCTGTAGGAAATGTATAGTTCTTTGCCGTAAGACTATATTTCATTCCCGGATTTATCCCAAGATATGCACGCATAAGGCTTGCCCCATGATACTCATGAGCAAGTGAAATATTCATGCAGCTGACATCGCCTATTATTCCACTTTTAACAAGTCTGATAACTGCTTTATTATGCGGATACTCACGGTACTGTTCGGCAACCACCTGTTTTTGCACTGCCTTGTTATATTCATACATCCTGAAAAGTGATTCTGTATCAAGTCCTGCCGGTGTCTCTGACAAAACTGTCATTCCTCTGTCCATCCATTCTATAGCCGTATCACATATTGATGCCTTACTTACCGCAATAACCGCAAAGTCCGGTCTCATATTTATACAATCATCTATCGATGTAACTGTATTTATTCCGTATTCCTGCGCAATCTTATCTGCCTTTTCCTGTCTCCTGCAATACATCGCATCAAGGCAAAACAGTTCCGGCATGGCTTTTGCTACACGCACATAATACATCGCTCTCCATCCGGAACCTACAATTATAAAATGATATCTGTCCATATGCATCCTCCGGTAATAAATCTTTCAATTCTCCAATCATGCGTACATTCTGCTGCTCCATATATTAAGCCTGTTTTTCACACTAATTGTCTTTCTCCGTCTTTACATTTACAATGCATATACCTATGCACACAAGTATGAGTGCAACAAGCGCGTTCCAGCCAAGCTCTGCTCCGCCCTCGCCAAGCCACCATGCTGAGAGGATAACTCCGAATACCGGATTGGTAAAGCCAAATATCGCAACCTTTGAAACCGGGTTGTACTTAAGAAGTATTCCCCAGAGTGCGTATGCGACTGCCGATATGCACGCCAGATACAAAAGCATAAGGATGGCGCTAACCGAAACCTGTGTAATTCTTCCGCCCATTACAAGTCCGAGAATAACCATCACTATTCCACCGAATATGAACTGATAACCGCTGAGCATTACCGGGTTGTCCTTCTTAGAATAGTTCTTCATGAGACATGATGAAAATGCATATGAAAGAGCACATAAGAACAGGCTTCCGTCACCCATAAGACTTAAGTCCATGTCTATCTTCTGTCCGTTCATACTGACAATGATAACGCCTGCGAATCCGATTACGCAGCCTGCCACCTTTTTAAGATTAAGCTTTTCCTGTCTGAATATCAGCGCTGCTACAAGGATTACAAAAAATGTATTGGAACCGTTTATTATCGATGCCTTAACACCACTGTTGTGAGCAAGTCCTATGTAGAAGAATATGTACTGAAGTATCGTCTGGAATATCGAAAGCTTAACGATGCTTGGAAGCGAGCTTTTAGTAGGCAGCAATGCACCGCGGTTAAGAATGCTTCCGATAATTATTGTAAGTATTCCGGCAAGAATGAATCTTGTTCCCGCAAATAAAATCTGTGTCCATGTCTCACCTGACGGTATGTTAAAAAGCGCATATCCGAGCTTTATGCACGGTGACGCGCTTCCCCACAGGAATGTACACACAAGTGCAAGTGCGCACACCACCCATGTCTTCTGTAAAATCTGTGTCTTATTAACTGCATTGGTTGTATTTTTCATTATTTCTCCATTCTGCCGGGATAACTCCTTCGGCTTATCATATTATGATGCCAGGGGCAAAAGGTCTAAACCCACATGAGCTCGCTCATAGGTGGGTGAAAGACCTTGGGACCCGCCCCGATATGAGCATAAAAGTGGGATGATAATCCCACGATATGCGAATATTGGGTAGGATTGTGTGAGTGCGAAGCACGGAACAATCCGTAGGCGTCAAAGTCGGGGGCTTTTAACCCCGACATCATATTATCCCAAATATTTTGCACGCAATAGCTGCGGCAATTACTATCGCAAGCACTATGTACTGATACACACGCTCGCCCTTACCTGATGTTATCTCGGCTTCCACCCCGTAATGATGCAGACACCAGCACAAAAGCTCTATGTTCTCCATCATATAATTAACTGTAAATGTACCACAGATTTTCTTTCCGTACCGGTCATACAGTGCCATTGAACCTTCTTCGCTGATACGCATTCTGCCTATATCACGGATATCCATTCTTCTGCGTCCTATGCTTATCCCATCCTTATCAACCTTAATTTTCCTGCCTACCGAAAAAGGCTGAAGACTGCCATCTCCAATCATGGAATCAACCAGCGCCGCATCCCCCTTGCCCTCAAGCATTGTAATGCACTGCTTTATCACTGCATATTTTTTGTTTTTATCCTCATCTGATACAGCGTTATAGTACCTTAAAATATTCATCTGTGTATTTCCCCTCTATAAATCTATTTAAAAGCTTGATTCCATGTCTGATATCAGGATATGTGTCACTTTGCTTTTTTCAGCTCATAAGGCTTCTTAAAATCCAATTAAAAAAGACTTAAACCCGCACAGCCGTTACCGCGGCAAGCTTTCCGCCTAAGTCTTCTTTTATTCCAATATCCGCCTATTCAAGAGTTCCAAGCATTGCAATGAGCGTCTCCTTATCATTAAGCTTGGGATTCTCCATAACAATATGAAGCATGCTGTTAAGCGTCTCTCCTATTCTTGGGCCGCTCATTCCAAGCTCCATAAGGTCACTTCCGCTAATGTCAAGATCTTTTATTGAGATACAGTCGCCACGCTTTATTATCTCTTCATAAAGTCTGTTTATGACCTCAATGTGCTTTCTGGCTGCTGTCATCATGATACCTGTTGTCTCTTCCTTAGCTGCTATAACGCTTGTCTGATGCCGCATAAGCAGTGGCAGGAAATCTCTTCCGTACATGTGAATTGCTTCCCTTACCGCCGGTTCTGTCTCGTCTATTGATGTCTTAGACAGACGCACTATCTTGGTAACAGTATTAATCGTATTATTATCAAGCTTAAGTGCCTTAAGCTCAGCATTGGCATTATCCGCATCTGTAGCATTATAAAGAGCTGCATAACGAAGATACGGACTATTACCGGCATGCATCAGAAGCGTGAGTGTTGAGTTGCATCTTCTGTCTGTAAGTATTGAATCCATAACCGGAAGTACATACTGTGTAAGCCGTGTATCACACAGACGCTTCACATAATCCGGATGGTCTGACATAAGAATCTTGCCAAGTTCATCGTGAATTCTCTCCATGCTCACCTTGCTTATCGTGTCAGCCATTGCCCCGATTGCAGAATATGTATCCTCATCTATTATAAATCCAAGCTGTGCCGAGAATCTTATGGCACGCATCATTCTTAACGCATCCTCAGTAAATCTCTCACGGGCATCACCTACGCAGCGCACTATTCCGGCCTGCAGGTCACCTATTCCATTGAACTCATCAACAAGCCCGTCAGAATTGTTATAAGCCATTGCATTAATCGTAAAATCGCGTCTCTTGAGATCATCCCTCAGATTCGCAGAAAACTCAACAGAATCAGGATGTCTTCCGTCGGCATAATTACCGTCAATCCTGTATGTAGTCACTTCATATCCGGTATCACCCATCATAACAGTGACAGTTCCATGCTTGATTCCCGTATCAACAGTTCGTCTGAAGAGCTGTTTTACCTGCATAGGAAGCGCCGAGGTTGTAATATCCCAATCCCCCGGCGTTCTTCCTATAAGGCTGTCCCTTACGCATCCTCCCACGACATACGCCTGTCTTCCGTCTGCCTCAAGTGTAGACAGAATCTCCTGCGCATCCGTGGGAATATTAATTGTTACATTATGTAAATCCAAATCATTCAAATCAGTCATTAATAAGCTTTGCCCCAATATACCATTGCCTTGGCAGGTCTGCCGCAGCATACGCATACATCAGAAAGATGCTCCTGCTCAAATGGCATACATCTTGACGTTGCTGTGGTCTCTTCCTTAATCTTATCTTCACATTCCTGATTGCCACACCACATAGCCTTAATAAATCCCGGCTTATTGGCAACAGCATCCTTAAATTCATCATAATTAAGTGCAACAGTTGTATGGCTGTCACGATGCTTTCTTGCTCTCTCAAGCATCTCCTTCTGGATTGTCTCGAGAAGTTCGCCAACCCTGACATCAATCTCATCAAGAGAAACTGTAATCTTCTCACCGTTATCTCTTCTGACAAGTATAGCCTGATTAGCTTCTATATCACGAGGTCCCATCTCTATTCTAAGCGGAATACCTCTCATCTCCTGCTCCGAGAACTTCCAGCCCGGACTCTTGTCACTGTCATCAACCTTAACGCGGAAGTTAGAAAGTACTTCCTTAATCTCAAATGCCTTATCAAGCACACCCGGCTTCTTCTGCATTACAGGAACGATACATACCTGTACAGGTGCAATTCTTGGTGGAAGCACAAGGCCGCTGTTATCACCGTGAACCATAATAAGTGCGCCGATAAGTCTTGTTGTCATTCCCCATGAAGTCTGATGAACATACTTAAGCTTGTTATCCTTGTCTGTGTACTGGATACCGAATGCCTTGGCAAATCCATCACCGAAGTTATGGCTTGTACCTGACTGGAGCGCCTTGCCGTCATGCATAAGTGCCTCAATAGTATATGTAGCCTCTGCTCCGGCAAACTTCTCCTTATCAGTCTTACGTCCCTTTATTACAGGAATTGCAAGAACCTCCTCTACGAAATCTGCATACAGGTTAAGCATCTGCTGTGTTCTTGCCTCAGCTTCCTCTGCTGTCGCATGTGCTGTATGTCCTTCCTGCCACAGGAACTCTCTTGAACGCAGGAACGGTCTTGTCTCCTTCTCCCATCTTACAACTGAACACCACTGGTTGCAAAGCTGTGGAAGATCTCTGTATGACTGTATCTCATTCTTATAGTAATCACAGAAAAGTGTCTCAGATGTAGGTCTTACACACATCTTCTCCTGAAGCGGCTGAAGTCCTCCTTCTGTCACCCATGCTACCTCAGGTGCAAAGCCCTCTACATGATCCTTCTCACGCTGAAGAAGGCTCTCAGGAATAAACATAGGCATGTACACGTTCTTCACACCTGTTGCCTTAAAACGGCGGTCAAGTTCATGCTGGATGTTCTCCCATATTGCATATCCGTCCGGTTTAAAAATCATGCAGCCCTTAACGCTTGAATAACACATAAGGTCTGCCTTCTTAACAACGTCTGTATACCATTGTGCAAAATCCTCTTCCATGGAGGTAATTGCTTCAACTAACTTCTTATCCTCTGCCATTACGCACTCTCCTAAAGTTTTTTATTAATTATTTTATCACGTTCAATATGGCATTTCAATAGCTGTATTCCGCCTTTTATGAGGCAATATGACACCGGACCGAGTACAAATCCCCAAAAACCATATACAAGCAGACCTATATATATCGCTGCCATCATTGTTACCGGTGATATATCAAGCCCCTTACCCATGAGCTTTGCCTCAAGAATCTCTCTCTCAAAATACGTTATCACATATACCGTCATAAGGACTGCCGCATGCCATACATTGCCTCCAAGCACTGCCATTATGCTCCACGGAATAAGCACCGTTCCAGTCCCAAAAAACGGAAGTGCATCCAGAAGACCTATTGCGATACCTATTACCACAGCATACGGATTGCCTATAATCAGAAGCCCTGTCGTACACACCACCGCAGTACAGCATATTATAATAAGCTGCGTCTTAAAATACACATTTCCAAGCCTTGCAAGTGCGCTCCATAACACGTCTGCCTCTTCCCTGAATCTTGTATTTTTCTTCCACTTCCTGTAACTGTTCATGTCACGGCTCATATACACTGTGGATATTATAAGCATGAAAAATGCACCTGCCAACAAAAGCATTTTCTTCATAGCTGCAGATGCATATGCAAATGACGTTCCCATGGCAGAAGCCATCCGTCCACCATCAAATGATTCCTTCAGCGAATCAACTCCATTGCATACCATTCCATACATACGTCCAATCTCAAGTCCAAGCCACCCGTCCATGCGCTCACATGCCTGTAACACATGTGTATCACACATCCGGCAGTAATAATCATAATTACTTATAAGCCCCCTGATTTCTGATATTGCAAAATATCCAAGTGCTCCGATAACTATGGCTGCAGCCGCCGTCAGAGCTGTGACAATTACAATTGCCGCTGCCGTCTTATTCCCCCGGAACAGCCTGCCATGAGCAGTATCCGCAAGTGCCGTCACTTTATTCTCCAGAAGAACTGACAAAAAGAACGCCAGTACAAACGGTGCTGCGAGCGGCAGAATATATCTGATGCTTAAGAATACAGCAATGCTTATACCGGCACTTCCTCCAATAAGTATTAACTTGTCTCTGATATCTTTGTTCACCGGCTCCACCATATGCAGACGCTTTAACATCCACACCTATCTGCATTATGGTATTATTGTTCCACCAATTCTCCCGGCTATTCAGCAATTTTCAAAAATGACGGTTCCGTCTCGTAATGCCTGCCTGCAACATCCACTGCACATGCACACAGCGCAATCTGTCCATTTGCAAGAACAAGCCTCCCGGCTATATTACTGTTGCTGCCGTACTTTGCATCACCCACAAGTGCATGACCTCTTGATGCAAACTGCACACGAATCTGGTGGTGCCTTCCGGTTACAAGCTGAATTCTCACAACCGACATTCCATCAAGACTTCCTATCACCCTGTAATTAAGTTCTGCACGCTTTGCACCCGGCTCGCCCTGAGAAGCCACATGTGATGTATTGCTCCCGGCATCCTTTACAAGATAATCCGTCAAAGTGCCCTCAACTGCATCTATGCAGCCCCAAACAACAGCTATGTATGTCTTATTAAATGTATCCTGCTGCATAAGCCTGTTAAGTCTTGCAGCATCCCTTGATGACTTTGCAAACACCATAAGTCCCTCAACAGGCCTGTCGAGCCGGTTGATCACTCCTATATATGTGTCCTCGCCCTTCTTACGCCTGTATGTCATAAGCATGCTTACCATATCGGCATCAAATGAGCGGCTGCCCTGTGCAAGCACTCCCGCAGGCTTACGGCATATAATCATGCCATCATCTTCATATATAATATCCGGTTTCATAATCAGATCTTGAATCTGTAGCCAACACCCCAGATAGTCTCAATATACTGAGGATTAGATGTGTCAGCTTCGATTTTCTCCCTTATCTTTTTAATGTGGACTGTGACAGTAGCAATATCTCCAATTGATTCCATATCCCAGATCTCCTTAAAGAGCTCATCCTTGGTATATACATGATTAGGATTCTGTGCAAGGAATGTCAGAAGGTCGAATTCCTTCGTCGTAAATGCCTTCTCTTCACCATTTACAAATACTCTTCTTGCAGTCTTGTCAATCTTAATTCCTCTGATCTCGATTATATCATTGTTGCTGCGCGCACCGCTTGTAAGGCTCTGATATCTTGCAAGATGCGCCTTAACTCTTGCCACAAGCTCACTTGGACTGAATGGCTTGGTCATATAGTCATCGGCTCCCAGTCCAAGTCCCCTTATCTTATCAATATCATCTTTGCGCGCCGATACAATTATAATCGGTGTATTCTTCTGCTCTCTTACCTGCCTGCATATCTCAAAACCGTCAACTCCGGGAAGCATGAGATCAAGAATTATCATATTAAAATCCTGTGAAAATGCAAGATTAAGCCCGCTTTCGCCATCTTTGGCAACAGTCACCTCAAATCCGCTCAATTCAAGATAATCCTTCTCAAGTTCTGCAATACTCTCTTCATCTTCAACAATCAACACTTTATCACTCATTCTGTGATTCTCCTTCGCTTTCATTATTATCTTTAATCACCTTTTTAAGACGGATATTCATAACTGTTCCGATTCCTTCCTTACTCTCGGCCCATATCATTCCTCCGTGCTCTTCTATTACCTTCTTAACTATCGCAAGCCCGATTCCGCTTCCGCCCTGCTTGGAATTGCGCGACGAATCCGCCCTGAAAAACCGTTCAAACACATGCTTAAGATCTTCCGGGCTGATTCCCTTACCATTATCCTCAATACGTATCAGCGCATAATCTCCGTCATTGAACAGCTCTATCCTTATCATACCCTTGCGGTCAGACATATATTTGACAGAATTGCTTATTATATTATTGATAACACGCTTCATCTGCTCAATATCTATCATTACATACTGCTCTTCATTAGAGAAATTATGATATTCCATGCTGATGCCCTTAGTCTCAAGCTCCAGTCCTATCTCCTCACAGCAGTCTTCCATATAATGATTAATATCTATCTTAGTAAATGTATACGGAACCCTGTTCATATCAATTCTTGAATACATCGTAAGCTCGTCAATAAGCTTGTCCATATCAGAAGCTCTGTTATATATGGTCTTAAGGTACTTCTCCCTCTTCTCCGGTGTGTCTGCCACACCATCAAGCAGCCCCTCGACATATCCCTTGATTGCTGTAAGAGGTGTCTTAAGGTCATGGGAAATATTCCTTATGAGCTCCTTTTCCTCTGATTCTGCCTTAATCTTCTCCTCGGCATTATTCTTAAGGATAATTCTCATCTCCTCAAAGTCCTTGGTAAGTGACGCAATCTCATCACCACTGTACTCTACCGGCAATTCAAAGTCCAGATTGCCCTCCTGAATATTCTGCGCCGCAAGCTTAAGACGCATGATAGGCTTAACTATAGAGCTGTGCATCCACAAAGTGAGCAGCAGGCTCGTCATAATAAGAATAATTATTACCGCCAGCAGAAGCTCCATAAGCATAAGCTTCATCTGTGGAACAATCTTAACAGTTGCAGTAAGAATAAATGCACTGTAACAATTGCCCGCTTTATCAGTAAAATCATACTGCTTGACAAGACACTGATACTCATCACCATAATACACATTGTACCCGGAATTATTGTCACCCTCTCCGTAATCAGGGAGCATGTCGTCCGTAAGACTCTGGGATTCTCCAACATCAGAGAATACTATCTCATTATTCTTACGAAGAATAAAATTAGAAAATCTGGCTTCAACATTGGCAGATAACTCCTGCAGATACTTCTGGTCATTGAATCTCTCCGGATTCTCCGTTGCCTCTCTGCGTATCTCATCATATATTGAATTGGTAATTCTGCTTAACATAGATGCCGGAGCAAGATTACTGCCCCATTCCACGCCCTCAACCTCATAGTTTGTCTGCATGCCCTTATTCTGGATTACCATAATTCCGGTAATTACTATACTGCACAATACTATCGGAAGCAGAAACATCACAACAAATGATACCTTAAGTTTGGTATTAAGCTTCATATAACATCCTCATCACAGGTAATTATTAATTATATACCCATAAAATCACACTTATTATCATAAGAAATTTTATCACGATTCACCATAAAATGATATTAAATAATCATAAAAAACGCATGCGGCATTCATGCCGCATGCGTCACAAAAATTATCAGCCTACTCTGAGCTTAAACTTCTGTATCTCTCTGTCCGAATCAACTTTCTCAATAAGTGCCCCCAGTGAACGGAGCTTAATCTCAAAGTCCTCATATCCACGCTGGATATACTGTATATCATCTATTATAGATATGCCATCTGCCGCAAGTGCCGCAATTACAAGCGCTGCACCGGCTCTTAAATCAGGTGACGCAACCTGTGCACCTGTAAGCCCCGGAACACCCTCTATATATGCAGTATTGCCCTCAACTTTAATCCTGGCTCCCATTCTGGTCAGCTCATCAACATACTTGAATCTGTTCTCAAAAATGCTCTCAGTAACCATGCTTGAACCATTAGCAAGTGCCAGAACAACTGCCATCTGCGGCTGCATATCCGTTGGAAATCCCGGATAAGGAAGTGTCTTTACATTCGTGCTTCTAAGGTTAGGATGACCAACAACCCTTACCGCATCATCATACTCTGTAACTTCACAGCCTATCTCGATAAGCTTCGCAGAAATAGACTCCAGATGCTTAGGAATGACATTACGTATTGTAACATCACCCTTGGTTGCCGCAGCAGCAAACATAAATGTTCCGGCCTCAATCTGATCCGGAATAATTGAGTACGTCGTGCCGCTAAGATGCTTAACACCTTTAATCCTGATTACATCAGTTCCCGCACCCTTAATATTAGCTCCCATAGAATTAAGGAAATTGGCTACATCTACAATATGCGGTTCCTTAGCTGAATTCTCAATAATAGTGTTGCCTTCTGCCATACATGCCGCAAGCATTATATTAATTGTTGCACCTACCGATACCACATCAAGATATATATGGCTTCCCTTAAGTTCCTTCGCCTCGGCGATAACCATTCCGCCCTTAATCTCAACATTGGCACCAAGTGCACGAAATCCCTTAATATGCTGATCAATCGGTCTGCTTCCGATATTACATCCGCCCGGAAGTGCTACCTCAGCTCTTCTGTACTTGCCAAGAAGTGCTCCGAGAAGATAATATGATGCTCTTATCTTCTTAATGCTGTCATTATCAACGATAACATCATTAATACTCTGACCGTTAATCTGCACTGAATTATTGTAAACGTACTTAACCTTAGCTCCTATGCCTTCAAATGTCTGGAGCAGCGCACGTGTATCTCTAACATTAGGAACATTCTCAATTGTAACAGTCTCGTCAGCCATTATTGCAGCTGCAAGGATTCCAAGTGCCGCATTCTTGGCACCACCGATGGATACATCTCCGCAAAGAGGCATGCCACCTTTAATAATATACTGTTCCATAATTCCTCCAAAAATCTTCAAAAAAATAACCTATAAAATTATATCACATCATATTATTTTGTAAATAGCGTTTTTAAATCCAAAAAAAACTAAAAAACGGGACGATAATTAAGTATACCGTCCCGTCTCAGATATTCTGTCAATTATTAATACTTGTTAACGTAATTAAGCGGATTGACTGCCGTTCCATTAATCCTTATCTCAAAATGAAGATGCGGTCCGGTACTGTCACCTGTATTGCCGCTGTAAGCAATTACATCATACTGATCTACCGTCTGTCCTACAGATACTTTAATTGAACTTAAGTGTCCATATCTCGACATAACACCATTAGCATGCTGTATATCTATGCAGTAACCATATCCTGAATACCATCCTGCTCTTACTACACGTCCGGATGCTGTCGCCATTACAGGTGTTCCCTGGCTGCAGCTCCAGTCTATTCCTGAATGCATCCTGCCCCATCTGTACTCAAAACCTGATGAGAATGAACCGCCATATATAGGCTTAATGTATGTCGGAGGTGTCTGTGTACCAACCTCAATAATCTTTGGCTGTGACTCCTCAATAATAGTCTGTGTAATAATATCTCTTGAGCTTTCCTTACCGTCAACATACTCGATATCAGCAGTAACACGTCTGTATCCTTCAGTACCTTCCTGAATTACATTGCTTGTACCACGATACATTGAATCATTATCAACATACTGCACATCAGCATTGTATGATTCCTCATATGTCTTACGTTCCTTAGTAACTACTGAAAGCTCAGGTGTAGGCACTGTGATTATAAGCTGGTCACCCGGCATAATCTTTGTATCCTCTGTGACGCCTTCGTTAAGATCATAAAGCTCTGAAAGCTTAATATCGTTCTTAGATGCAATTCCTGAAAGCGTGTCTCCCGGAACAATCTCATATACTGTCTTCTCAGCCTTCTCCTTGGTAACTGCCTCAACAGCATCATCAAGGCTGACTATCTGTGACTCATCTGCTGTAGTCTTAGATACGGATACGTTCTGCTGGAATGAAATCTCTGTGAGACCTTCTGCTGTGCTTCCTTCCTTAACCGATGAATCTGATGAAAGTGCTCCGTTCATTGCGGCAGCAACTATATCACTTGAATTACTTCCGATTCCTGACTTAACCATATCAACTGAATACTGGTTAGAATCATTGCTGTCAGCAACAAGGTTAACCTGGAATTCATTGTTGGAATCAAATCCCGACTTAACCTTATCCATAAGCTTAAGCACATCATCCCTGCTTCCGACTGTAACAGTAAAGTCATTTATTCTTACCGTGTAAGCTTCCTTGACATCTACATCAACAATGCTTGATGCAAGGTTATCATATATTGCATTCTCAATATCCTGCTCTGACATTCTTGTTGCAAAGAGTCTGGACTCTTCGTATACCTTAAAATCAGGATCCATGTAAACTACTTCTGAGTGCTCACCGCTAAGACGCTTTCTCGCTGCTGCCATAGCTTCATTAGCTTGATCTATAGAATTGACCGCACCAATCTCATTGCCATCAAGCACTACTGTATAGTAACCTACACTGCTGTCCTTCTTCATTTCTGCTATAGGAATATAAAACAGACAGAAAAGGCATGTAAGTGACATTGCCTTAACAAGTGTAAGTCTTATCTTTCTATTGTATCTGGTCAGCTTAGACATGTTTCCTCCTGTCATAATTTTAACATTTTGTAATAGATTTGTAACAATTGTTATCTTAGCACTATAGCAGCTTAATGTAAAGGTTTTTTCAAGTTTTGGCAAATTGTACTTAAAAAAGTACAATTTTTGTGTGGCTTTCAGGCTTTTTCGGCATCCATCTCATCCTTTATTCTGCCCTGTATATCATTAAGGCATTCAAGAAGCAGCGGATTAAATGTTCCGCACTCGCCATTCATTATCATCTCTATTGCCTTTTCGTGTGGAAATGCTTTCTTATACACACGCTCACTGGCAAGCGCATCATATACATCCGCAACAGAAACCACCTGTGCCGATATAGGAATCTCATCCCCTTTAAGACCATCCGGATATCCCCTGCCGTCATACCGCTCATGATGCCATCTGCATATCTCAGTAGCAACCCTGACAAGCTCCTCATCCTGATACATGGTAAGGCTGTGAAGCATTGACGCCCCAATCATGGTGTGCATCTTCATAATCTCAAATTCATCTGCCGTAAGTCTTCCCGGCTTATTAAGAATCTTTTCATCTACTCCTATCTTGCCTATATCGTGCAGTGCCGAAGCTGTTGTTATAAGATATCTGTCATGCCATGAGATGTCATATTTGTCAGTTTTCTGGATAAGCCTTTCAAGAAGCATTCCTGTAATCTTATTAATGTGCAGTACATGGCTTCCGCTTTCGCCGTTACGGAATTCGACTATGTGACTGAGGATTCCAATCATCATCTGATTATCCTTCTCCTTCTCATAAATCTGTTCTGTAACAAGCTGTACGAGCCTTCTCTGCTTGGAATAGAGCTTTATTATATTGAATACCCTGTTATATACAACTTTTGCATCAAACGGACTGCTTATGTAATCCGACACACCAAGAGAATAAGCACGGCTTACATTGTCATCCGAATTATCCGTGGATATCATAATTACGGGTATATCCTCAATCCAGTGATTCCTGTTCATATATACAAGCACTTCAAAGCCGTCTTTTTTCGGCATTATCATATCAATCAGAACCAGTGCTATATCATTCTCATACCGGCGGAGCATATTTATACACTCTTCACCTTCTGATGCCTGAAGAATTCTGTATCTGTCCCCAAGTATGTCAGCAAGCAGCTCTCTGTTAACCGGTGCGTCATCAACTATAAGTATCTGCGGTCTGTCATCATTACCCCGGCAATTCTTAACAGGTTCCGGTCTGTCTTCTATTATGTCATTCTCGGTTATGACCATATTCTTTTTCATCTTAGCCTGATACATAAGCTTATCAGCCCTGTCAAATGCGTTCTCTACCGGCTCATTGGCTGCAACAACTCCGCCAATGCTTGCGGACATCTGTATTCTTGAATATCCGGGAACACTTGCAGCGTGTATTGTAGTCTGTATCTGCCGGAGTCTGGCTGATAAATCCGCACTGCTCACCCCGTCAATAATTACAATAAATTCATCGCCGCCAAAACGGATAAGCCTGTCAGTCTTACGTATACACTTTCTTATTGCATCGGCGGCAGAGATGAGCGCCATGTCTCCGGCACTGTGACCATACGTATCATTGTAAAGCTTAAAATCATCAAGGTCTATAAGCGCAACTCCCGCACAGGTTGTCTCTTTTCTGGCTTCATCCTCATAATATCTTCTGTTGTATGCACCTGTAAGTGCGTCCCTGTACAGCTTATCAGTATATCCCGAGAGCTTGCTTACAAGCCTCTCGCATCCATCCGAATCTATAAGCGTGTCGTCATCAAGCTTCTCTATGAGCTCCATTACATATGGTGTGCCTTCTATCTCGAGATATTCCGCTGTTACCTGATATACGTCTGAGCCGATAAGTTCAAGCTTTGTCTTACGCGTCTTGTCACAAATGCATTTGGCAGAAATACAGTTCTTACACGGCACTTTTTTCTGCCAGTAATCGTAGCAGTTGCATTTCTCCTTCTCTTCCCCCGGTCCCTCACCGCTGTGCACCTTTGCAATTGAATCTACATCAAGGAGGCGTACAACAGTAAATACATCCCTGAGCATATTCATTTTTTCCTGCACCTGCTGCATTGTCATGCCACTGCTATTCTTCATGCATCTGCCTCCCGCTAAGTTATAGTTTTATATCAATTCTTATATTCTTTCCGTTTCTCATTTGCTCTTCTTATTTGACTTTTTCTTTTTCTGCACAGAATATCCGAATCTGCCAATCTTTTTCCCCAATTCATAATACTCTCCATGTGAATAAGCCACCAGGCCGGCATCATTAAGGTGGAAAACATTCTTTGAATCCATATAACTGTCATCAACCGTAACTCCGACAACCTCTGCAATAAAAAGGTCATGGCTTCCAAGCGGCTTAACGTCAACGACCCTGCATTCGATATTAACCGGACTCTCAGCAATTCCCGGTGCACTTACGTTCTGTGATTCCTGTGGCGTAAGATGCATCTCCTTAAACTTGTCAACATCACGTCCCGACTTAACTCCACAATAATCTGTTGCAAATGTAAGCTTCTTCGTCACAAGATTCACAACAAATTCCTTTGTCTCGCTGATTATTGCATGTGAATAACGTTCTTTACGCACCGCTATTGAAAGCATTGCAGGTGATGAACAGACAGTTCCCGCCCATGCTACTGTGATAATATTAGGCTTCTCACCCTTTCTTGCACAGCTTACCATAACGGCAGGGACCGGATACAGCATATTTCCGGGCTTAAAGCTTATCTTTGACATAATCAACCGCCTCCATAATTATTGCTCCATGATCTGCTGCCAGACCATTGCTTTGTATCAGCCTGTAATCCGGTGCCTTAAGTATACTGTCTGTATACATCGTCCTGACTACCGTCGCACCAACCGATATATCTTTGCACTTAAGTTCAAGCTGTAATTCTTCAGTGCTTATTCCGTTATTCTCCTTAACGCCCCTGCTCTGCCATGCAATATCAAACCACTCTGCATCTTTGGCATCATCCCCGGCATGTGCCTCTATCATTCCGTCAGGCACAAGTGCCACATAAGCTGTTGTAATTACTCTTGTCCGCGGATCCCTGTCGTACACTCCGTAACTTTTGAGCTGTTCAATATCTATATTCTTAATTCCGGTCTCCTCTTCAAGTTCCCTTCTTGCGGCATCATCTATGCTCTCGCGGAACTCAATAAATCCGCCCGGTGTAGCCCACATGCCTATACACGGATGATTGCGCCTCTTTATCAGCAAAATCCTCTTAAGGCTTCTCTTACCATGCTCCTGCGCATATGTAAACACAAGAATATCCACAGTATTACATGGATTATCATACTTGCGGGGGTCATATTCCTCAAGGAATTCCTGAAGCGTCTGCCCCGCCTCGTTAAGTTCACCGCTTCCGATAAACTGCCTGTTCTGTTCTTCGCTAAGAAATGTCATATCTGCCTCTTTTCAAATTACTGCATTATAAGATGTCGGAATCAAAAGCTCCGGCTCTGATGCCTGCGGCTTGTTCCGTGCCCCGCACTCCCGCGATTCCGGCATCATTACAATTAAATATAGCATTTATTTACTATTTATTCCACCAAAAAAAACCGGCAGATAATCCGTCTGCCGGTTAATTCAATCCACAATATTAGAACATAAGTCTTACAATCCATGTTACAAAGCTTACAACAACGTATGATGCACCCATAACAAGCGGAATGTTCTTCTCATTCCTGCAGAGTGAACGGATAGCCATGAATAAGAAAACATATCCTGTAACCGATGCAAACAATGAGATGCATGATGCAAGGTGATCAAGGAAACCGATTGAAGTAAGTCCTACAAGCCAGTTAAGAGCCTTGGCAGGTATTCCGAATATTGTAAGGATGCCATAAGCTGCAAGTCCCTGCGTGAACGTAATGTCTGCCTTGTCAAATGCCTTAACAAGGACTTTAATCATTAATGCAAATACAGCCGCTGCAACAGCAATAAGAAGAATCTCAAGGAACATGTTCTTAAAGATTGCTCCTGTTGAATACAATCTTCCGTACTTTGAACCCGAATTGCTTATAAGCATCTGGAAAAGTCTTACGATCATATTAACTACAGCCTGTGCACCGATAAGGAATGCAACAAGAACTATATTGGCATTAGCCATGTATGAATTAATTGTATCAACGGGTGAACTGATCAGGCCCTTGAATATTGCAAAGTAATTAGCTGCCGCATTAGCGCCTGCCTGCTTAACTGCCTCCATCTGTGCCGAAGAAGGTGCCTGCGGTGCTGACATCTGTGGCGCTGCTCCCGTTGGTGCCTGTGATGCTGACATCTGTGGTGCTGCTCCTGCCGGTGCCTGTGGTGCAGTCATCTGTGGTGCTGCTCCTGCCGGTGCCTGTGGTGCAGTCATCTGTGGTGCTGCTCCTGTTGGTGCCTGTGGTGCGGTCATCTGTGGTGTCTGCTGCTGGCATGAGCAGATCTCGCCATCCTTTAACGGCTTTCCACACTTAGTACAAAAACCCATCTTACTATCCCTCCTGAAGTAAAAATATAAATTTTATAAAAATACTATAAAATTTTATCATAGTTTAATTTTATTAGCAACTAATTTTCAGTGTGGTGTCTGCGCTCCTTGCGCTTATCCCGTATTGCCTGCTGCTTAAGCCGTATCTTCTGTGCGCCTGCTTCATCCGTAACCTTGATAATACGCACAACATAATACCTGCCGTTATCCGCCTGCTTGACTCTCATTCTTGTCTTGACATATCCGTGCTGTCCACACTGATACAGTGCATAATACACCTTAGTATTGCCGGAAAACCACGGTATCAGCTCTTTGCATACATTGCCGCATTTGTGGCATCTGCATACCTCAAGTTCCTTATTGGCAAGCGCTCCTTCCCTTGTTCTGAAGCCGCGTGAGATGTATTTTTCGTATGTGTCATACATCGCGTGAATCTCCTGTGAACGGCGGTACGGAATTCTGTAACAGTCGATTGAATAGTATCCCTTTACACCTTCAATATCCATCATCTGCATTACATGCGCCGTATATCTTGCATCATTAATTGCTCTGTGGAATTCTTCCGTCTCGCTTAAGTGCATGGCCTCGATAACACTCTGTAGTGACCGCCTTATCTTGCCATCCTCATAAAGAATGCTGTAGAACTTCTGTATATCGTAGAATATGAACGGCATCGGAAATTTATTCTCAACACCAAAGAAATTCATATTACGCTGCAGTTCAGTAAGGTCACCGCTGCCCCATATGCAGAACATATAATCTTCGCCACACCACTCAAGGAATTCCTCCATAACCTCCGGGAATGCTCCTCCGGCAAGCAGCTCCTCACTGCTTACGTCAAGAAGTTCCTTAACAATATGATGAAGCTTTGTATATAGCTGCGGCCTGATAAGCCTGTCAAATTCACCCACAACATTAAATGAACTGTCCAGCTTGACTGCCCCAATCTCGATAATCTCAAACGGAAGCTTTTTATTCTCAAATTCTTTGCCTTTTGGACACTGGTTCCATTCCAGATCCATAACAATATAGTTCATAATTACCCTTTCACATCTGCACTGTGGCTGTTAAAATATACAAAGTCATCTATGGCATCAAGTATGTCTGCAAATGTTTCTCTCGGAGCCTCTTCGATATACTTTGTAAGTATATCCGGTTCTTTGTCCCCTTTATATCTTCCATAGAATATATCATACAGATTATGTCCCCTGACGTAAATCCTTATTTTTTCGAGATTATCCTTAATATCCTCAGGACCGTCTATCTTTATATTAAAGCGTTCCTGCATATTTCTCATGCTTTTGAGCTTATACAGATATTCTGTGTACTTTGCATAGAGAATATCATAGAACTGCTGCTCATTCTTAATGACACCGATCTTCGCCATTACCTTCGGGTCAAGGAAATAATTCTCAAATGAGTAATATTTGAGTATAAGCACATTGCGGTCCGTCACCCTCGGTATAGTTCCCGTATCCTCATGCTCCCTCGCCCGGTAATAGCCGCATAACTGATCCTTTAACATCTGCGGATTCTTACCGTCGCTGTCTCTTATCATCAGAAATGCATCCTTAAGGTAGAGTGAATTAATGTACTTGAGGTTGGCATGCGTCTTGATATTGGTACAGCTGTTAGTCGCAATAATGGCCACGCGGCTAAGATGCCCGTTCTCATCAACAATCTCCGAATAATACTTCTTAAGGAGCAGCGGCAGCCTGTTACGGTCCTGCTTGCCCTCAACGATGAATACAAAGCTGACGTTAAGCAGGTCATTGGCAGTATATCCGAGATCATCAAGAATCTTATCAATATCTGTTGACGGATTAAGTATCGTAGAGCCTGTCCTGTCAGTTATAACCTGATGTATCTGCTTTGTTGTAAAGTTAAACAGCATAACCGGTGCATGTGTACAGAACATTATCTGATTCTTCCTCGACAGCCTGTACATTATTTCGCCTGCCGCTTTCTGAAGCTGCGGATGAAGAAACAGCTCCGGCTCTTCTATTATAATTATGTATGGTGCAATATTATCCGTCTCTACATATGTTTCAAGCAGTGAAAGAATATATATGCTCTTAAGTCCCTCGCCATATGACTGGATATCCGCCTCTAAGCCTCTCGCATCATTATTGATAATTGTATTAATCTTAAGCTGTCTTGCGGCATCAAAATCAATCTCATATCTTACCTTCTCCGCAATCGCACCATTCTTGACAAAATTACGGTTAAGCTTATCAGCAAGGGCATTCAGATTGATATTGAACAGCTTATGCTGCATAAGTCTTGAAGTCTCCGCAAGAGTAAGCTCGTCCGGTTTTTTCTGATTAATATAGCCTATGCAGCTGAAGCACTGGTTGCATTTTTTTGCCGAATCAAATATACATCTTGACGTATCCAGTTCTGCAATCGCATTATTGCCATACAGAAGATTGATATCCTCAAGCATATCCGTCTTGTTGCGCCCATGGTCCACATAATATATCTTAGGCATAACCATCTTTATAAATGGATTATTCTTCTTAACACCGTCCCGGTATCTTACAGCGCCATCTCTTCTGTACACATACTGGAATTCAAGAATGCCGCCGCAATATGACGGAAGCTTCTCGCAAAAGTCTTTCTGCCACAGATCATAATGCTTATAATTGCTCACAATGCCATTATCATGAAGATATTCAAGGTCATCCTCATTAATCTCAAGCCTGACATCTATAACAATATTGCCTACATCTTCATGAAAATCTTCAGCACTTACAGAATAATCACCGGCAACCGCGCGTACCGCGTCAAGCACATTGCTCTTACCGGAATTATTGCGTCCTACAAGTATAAGTGAGTCGTCGATATCTGTAAGTTCAAGATCTTTTATGGATTTGAAATTCTTAATATGAAGATATCCTATTCTCATGCCTGTGTCCCCATTTCTTCAATCAGTCCTTAATCATACATCCCTCAAGCATAAGCTTATACAGGGTAGGTGACAGATGGAATTCATCCATAAGTCTTGTCACCTCGTCAAGGGACTGCTTACGCTTTGTCCCTGTCTTTTCGGCTCTTATAAGCAGATTCTTAGGCGTATGCGCAAAGTCAACAAATTCCATGACCTGTGTCCTGTATCCACAGTACTCAAGAAGCTCCGCCCTTATTGCATCTGTCATAAGTGCTGCCGTTCTCTCTTTTATGAGACCATATCTTGTAAGTACCGAATAATTATCACTCTCTATCTGACCGTTAAGTTCATGCTGGCAGCAAGGAACCGAGAAAATCATCTTTGCATTCCAGCATACAGCATTATACAACGCATAATCCGTTGCCGTATCACACGCATGAAGCGTAATTACCATGTCCACAGGCTTATCGCTGTGATAACCATTTATGTCACCAACTTCAAAATGCAGCCCGTCATAACCATACTTTGCCGCGGCCTCGTTACAGTGTTTAATCACGTCCTCCTTAAGGTCAAGTCCGGTCATCGTTACATTCATGTGCTTTACTTCTGTGAAGTAGTAATAAAGAATAAATGTAAGATATGACTTACCGCAGCCAAAATCAATTATATTAAGGTGCCTGTACCCTTTATCCTTAATGACATCATCTATAATCTGTGCAAATCTGTTAATCTGCTTGAACTTGTCATACATGGTACGGACAACCTTTCCCTCAGATGTCAGAATACCCATATCTATCATCGGCTCGATTATATCGCCCTCATTAAAAATGTATTCCTTCTTCCTGTTATGTCCCGCTGCAATCTTCTGTGGGTTGAACTGTGTTGTGCGCTTACACACCATTGATGCCGTACCCTTTTTAGATACCATGACAGAACATTCCTCCCCGTCTGTCCATGCATTGAGCTGTCCGTATTCGGTTCCGAGCCATCCCGCACACATATCTATAAGCTTCTGCTCATCCCACGCAGATACATTCTCATGGAATGCCTGCTTTTGTGTAAGTCTCTCTATCTGATATCCCTTTTCCTTGCGTACCACCGTAATTTTGCGGTATCTGACATCTTTCGACACTGCCTTGCTCACTACAATTTTGAGTGGATTCTTTGCAAATATTTTTTCTATATAATCTCTAACTTCCTCTGCCATTATTACTTCTCTGCCTTTCAAATGTGTACAAATATACTTTCATAATTATAAATCAAAATATACCAAATATATATATTATCATTTTTTCTGCATATATGATATAATATATTGGTTATTTTTAAATTTATGGAGGGTTTTAGTAATGGAACAGAAAAGAGGTAGTTTTACAGGCGGATTAGGATTCGTCCTCGCTGCAGCCGGAAGTGCTGTCGGTCTTGGTAATCTGTGGCGTTTCCCATATCTTGCCGCACAGTATGGCGGAGGCATATTCATCCTTGTCTACATCATACTTGCACTTACATTTGGTTTTGCACTTATGACAACAGAGATTGCTATTGGACGCAAGACAAAGTCAAGCCCTATAACCGCTTATAGCAAGCTTGACAAGCGTTTTGGATTCCTTGGAATAATAGCATCAATTGTACCTGTAATTATTCTTCCATATTACTGTGTAATCGGTGGATGGGTAACAAAGTACGTTACAACATTTGCGCAGGGACTCGGCAAGCCGGCAGCTTCTGACGGATATTTTCAGGCATTTACGGGAGATACATTCTCACCACTGTTTTTCTTCATGGTATTTCTTATCTTCACCACCCTTATTGTTATGGCAGGCGTAGAGAAGGGTATTGAGAATGTCAGCAAGTTCCTTATGCCTTTACTTGTACTTCTCACAGCCGGAATTGCAATATATACTCTTACGCTTCCGGGTTCAATGGAAGGGCTTAAGTATTACCTTGTGCCTGATTTTGGCAAGTTCTCTTTCAAGACAATCTGTGCAGCGATGGGGCAGATGTTCTACTCAATGAGTCTTGCAATGGGTATCATGATAACTTACGGTTCATATACAAAGGACGAGATAAGTCTCTCTAAGTCTGTTAACCAGATTGAGATATTCGATACTATAATATCTCTTCTTGCTGGACTTCTTGTCATACCTGCCGTGTATATATTCAGCGGTGAGGCAGGACTTAAGTCAAGCGGAGCGGGCCTTATGTTCATTACACTTCCTAAGGTATTCGACCAGATGCCTAAGGGTGAGCTTATAGGATTTTTGTTCTTTGCACTTGTTTTATTTGCGGCACTTACAAGCTCTGTTTCAATCATGGAAGCTATTGTATCCGCAATAATGGACAAGTTCCGTCTGTCACGCAACAAGTCATGTGCAATCTGCATCATTATTGCAATTATCCTCGGCGTGCCTTCTTCACTTGGCAACGGCGCATGGTCCAACATTACAATTCTCGGAATGGATTTCCTTACATTCTTCGACTACATCAGTAACAGCCTGCTGATGCCATTCGTGGCACTCTGTACGGCAATCCTTGCAGGATGGATTCTCGGTCCTAAGGTCATCACTGATGAGGTAACACGTAACGGTGAGAAGTTCGGACGTAAGAAGCTCTATGGAGTCATGATTAAGTATGTAGCTCCGGTACTTCTTATAATCATTCTCATAACTTATACACTTTCACAGTTTGGTCTGTTTACGATGTAATATCATCGAAGGGATGCTCACAAGGCAAGGCTGATATCAGGAAAAGTATTTATTAAAAACAGGGAGAGAATCTCTCCCTGTTTTTTATCCTGCTTCATTATTCCCAATATCCAAGCTCAACGCCCTTCAGATAAAGTCCCTTGCCCTTGGCATAATACCCATATGAGTTAAAATGCGTCCAGTCGCTTCTAAGCTGACTAGAGATAATTCCACGTTCATAATCTTCCCAATCCTGCTCCGTCATGGTGAAGCCGCAGTCCTCAAGCCCGTTTTCAAGCATATACACACGCATATTAATAAAATGGTCTCCGAATGCATCATGAAGTGCCGTCTCCCACATCGTCTCACCGGTACCGATATATGAACCGTCATCATTTACGACATCCTGATTAATATCTCCAAGCGACGTTCCGGGATCATCCGTATCTCCGACAATAATGTATTTGGAACAGTTATGCTTCTGTATTATCGAAAGATACTGCATTATGAGTATATCATAATCACTCTGCCAGCCGCCATTGCTTCCCATCTCAAGTATCATTATATCCTGACTGTGGTCTGCTGCCGCCTTAGGCGTAACTTCACTGTCTCTTGGTATAAATGCATACTGGCGCCCCTTTGTACCCGGTTCCTTGTACAGCTTAAGCTTTACCTCGTCTGAATTCCATATCGGCTTTATCGTACACAGATAACCATTAATATAGAAGGCATCCGGCATATCATTATCCTCACCGCCATATCCGTAATAATCGGACATATTAATCCTGTTGCCGCTGCCGTCAACAAGTGCGACTCTCGTAGCCTTTTTATTGTTAATATACACATCCCTGTCAGTATACAGCACAAGCCCCCCTGCACGTATTGATATCTCATCCGATGCAGCACCTCCGACACCAAAATTATATGTCCTTATGCCAGTCATCTCCTGAAGTGTATACGGAGCTGTATAATAACTGATATCTTTAACACCATCCGGTGTCTCTATAAATGCAATATCCGCGCCATCGCCTTCAATCATGCTGTCTCCCCAGCATGATATCTCTCTTTGGCCGTCATCATCAAAATATGGTTCCTCCTCTTCATCCGGAACCGCTTCCTCTCCAAGCATCTGTTCCCAATCTGCCTGGCTCTGTGCTGACTGCTTCTCACTGTCAACAGCATCCCTGATGACATTTCTGTTAAATGTCAGTGCCGACAACGCAAGTACCACCATTGCTGCAAGCACACATAACATTACTCTGTCTGAATTTCTTTTCATACTTATGCCTCATATATTCAAGTATATCACGCTTACGGCCGAATTATCCGTACTATCAGATTTCAGGTCAGTTTTCATAGCTGCAGCGTGTATGATTCGTCAAAACAGGAACCATAGTTACCTTTTAGGAACCACGCTTCCTGTTTTCTATCGTTTTTTTATCCTGAGTATGTCATTGTGTTGTCCGGATTGCTGTATGACTCCTGACCTCAGGTTGTAAATTCATTATTGCAACAAACATACTATACCATTAATCAGGGTGGAGGGCTACATAAATATTTTGTCAAAATCTGCTCCGGGACTCATTACATATATTTGATGCTGTATTCTGCTTTTTCAGCCGGCCACGATTTTCTGAGTGCCACATAGGAAATCAGAAAATTTGCCAGCCATCCGGCCGGAACCGCAAGCCAGACAAACGCAATGCCAAAACGCGGTGCACAAATCAGGGCAACTGACAGGCGGATTGCAAGGTTAACCATATTGGCAATTAGAAACGGACGCATAACTCCAAGCCCGCGAAGGACCCCATCCGTTGCCATCTTGATACCCATGAAAATGAAAAAGTAACCTAACCATCTCATATAATCCCCGGACACCTGATATGCCAGGGCAGTTCCATCTTTGCCCAGAAATAACGATGAAATCTGAGTATGCAGTGTTTCAATAACTATGAATGCAAGGACTGCAAAGCATATATCTAACACAAGCGCCGCATGATATCCTTTTTTGATACGTTCAATTTTCTTTGCGCCAAGATTTTGGGAGACATAAGGTGATACCGCATTGCCAATGGACACAAATATAAGGGAAAATACATTTTCCACTCTCATCGTCGCAGAATAACCTGCGAGTGCCTGCGTGCCGAACGGATTTACAACTGCCTGTACTATCATCATGCCGATTGACACTGTGGACTGCTGAAGAACAGACGGTACGGCAATCTGAAGCATGGAATGCAGCTCATGTCTGTCAAACCAGTCAAAGCGACTTTTATACCGGCGCATCCTGCCAAAGAAAATAAAAAGTGAAAACACTGCGGAGATTCCCTGTGCTATCAATGTTGCAAGAGCTGCACCAAACACGCCAAGACCGAGACCGGCGACCATCCAGAGATCCATAAATATATTTAAGACAGAAGAAAATATCAGAAGCACTAACGGAATCTTTGATTCACCGATTGAAGTAAACATCGTTGAAAGAATATTGTACATAAACAGAAACGGGAATCCGGCAAAATAGACTTTAAGATACAGTACTGCTTCATCCAGTATATCAGCCGGTGTCTGTAACAAGCTCATCATTGAATGTGATAACACAAATCCAAAGATTCCAAGAAGTATGCTTAAAATTAAGAAGCTTATCAACGAAGTTGATACAATTGTCTTCATTTTGCTATAATCTCTGGCACCAAAATAGCGGCTCACAAGCACTCCGGCACCTACGCCGGCACCCAGTGCCACACAGATAAATACATTCGTGAGAGCAGCGCATGCTCCGACAGCCGCAAGTGCAGATGAGCCGACAAACTGACCGACAATAATTGAGTCGGCCATATTATATACCTGTTGGAAAAAGCTGCCCAGAATCATAGGCATAGCAAAAACTGTCAGCGCTTTAAGTGGCGCATCTGTAATTAAATATTCATCCTTTGACATTCTCCTATTTCTCCTTGAATTCGTCATTTTTATCCGGAAGCGCAAGCACCGGTCAGAACAAATCCAGCATATTATCAAGATATACTGCTTCTCTTACGTGAATCTGGTATTCGGGCTTAGTCATATAATACAGCAGAAATTCAAGAACTATCGCACTTCCAAGCCCACGGCCTTCAATCTTAAAATTAGAAAATCCCATTGGCAGATAGACATTTTTTATGTCATCCGCACTTATAAAGCCCGGATTAGTCATTGCCTTCGAAAATCGGTATCCACTGTCTGCGCCAGGTGCGGTGCAGTAATGTTCATGACAGTCTTCACCGAGATTCTTGCGGCTTACAGCTTCGTAGCAGCTCTTTCTGTCATTACAGCCATACCAGCAGCATTCATTGCACAGGAATTCAACTTTATCCTTTTGCTGCTGTGACATTGCAGACAACTTATCGAACTCCTTATTCAGCCGGAAATCCGGTACAACATACCTGAAATCGTCCCTGTCCGTTTCGTTAATAAACTGTCCGAAATCCGTAATCACCTTGGTTGTTGATGATACATAATAAAGATTGGGGTAATTATTTTTGAGATACTCAAGAAGCAGCTCTGAATGTATAATTATGCCATTACTGCTTGTATCAAACAGCCTGCACAGCTCATTGCACCTCTTATCTGCCAGATGCTCCGGCTTAAGAAGTGAGTTGCTGAACGTAAGACGCGCCGATATCCCGTATTCCTGCATAAGTGCAAGCACATCTTCCGGACTTCCGTCACCAAAGCCTGCACGCCCTCCGCCCCAGATACAGTCTGCCGGAGCACCATATATAGAGCCTATATCACACCATTCGTAAAAATATTCCCTATGTTCCCGAAACAATGGCAGAAAAATCCTGTACAATTCATAGAATTCAAACAGTCCCGGCAGGTGGTAATATGCAATTGTCTTTTCTGATTTTTTCATGCCCGGCACGCTTTCTATTTTCTATTTTGAACATGACATTCTTTTATCCTGATTACTGTAGTCAAACCTGCCGTCATTCTTTTCTTCAATTGCTTTTATCATGTGATATGCAAATTCATTATATGGCACAGGTATCCCAAGTTCCTGCCCCATCCGCATAAGTGCTCCTGAGAACATATCAATCTCCGTATGACGTCCGGCATCAAGATCCTGTAATGTAGAGTATCTCGCAGTTGGCGGTACGGCACTTCCATAGCTTGACGACCTGCCGGCCTTATCTATGTCTATTCCCTTTGCTTTTGCAACATCCTCAAGTTCTTTTCTAAGCCCTTCACTGATTGCCTGCATATGGACACTGTCCTCATAGCATCCGACACCGGCACCAAGGATTGCCTGCGGAAGATTATTACATACATTAAGACGGAATTTGCTCCATATCTCTTCTCTGATATTCTCTGTCGCACGATAATTAATTCCCGTATTTTCAAAAAGCTTCTCTATCGCCTCAACACGCTCACTATTATATGGTGCCTCGAATTCTCCGAATATAATTCCTATTGTTGTCTCCGGGTCAAAATAATAACCGCTGCCTTCCTTATGCGAAGCCACCTTAATCAGTGAGCCGATTACATGCTCTGCACCAATCTTCGCTGCAATTATCTCTTCACTGTCTACACCATTCATAAGGCTCATAACAGTTGTATTGTCTGCTGTAACTGCCGCTATGCTGTCAAGCGCATCAGGCAGTGCCCCATATTTTAATGAAACTATCAGCAGATCTGCCCCCTGTGCTTCCTGCGGTGTCCATACTTCAGGGTTATAAGTAACATCATTTATAATACAGCCCTTCTTCAGACGTTCAGCTCTCTCACCCTCTGCCACAACTCCCAGACTGATACAGTCACGCTTTGAAAGTCCCCATATAACATATGAGCCGACTGCTCCGGCACCAAGTACCGCTACCTTTTTTATATTCATCTGTATATCCTCCTGCACTGACACCATAATATATAATTATCCGAGTGATTATTGCCACCCACCACAAAAAAAGCAGCTATGATTCCCCGACCATTGCCGCTTCTATAAATAAATGTTCCCAGCGTGGACCGAACCCACAACCAGCACTTAGGAACTCAAGATACCACTGTAAATACATACAATGATTAGTCAACCTAAGTCAAGGAAATCCTTGGTTTTCTTATTAGACTATATTATAACGTGCTGCAGGTCGGATGTCGATGATTTTTTGACCATATTTATTGTTTTATATGTTACTTCTCTATTAGTTCTGCAAACTTGAATCTGATGCTGTCTACCTCTTATCCAATCCATTTTTTAATTTCAAAATATCTTTTCTGATTTTTTCAATGACTATCTTAAATTCCTCATCACTTTTTCCTGTTGGATCTTCAAGTCCCCAGTTATCATCAAACGGTCTTCCTATAAATGGACATCCCACATTACCCCCCATTGATATTGCAATATCCGGTTCTGGAATATCACTAACCAGCTTACTGAACTGCCCATCTGCTTCCATATCTATATTATATAATTCCTTCATAATACGGACAGCATCCTGATTAATCTGTGGTTTTGTTTCTGTACCCGCCGAATAACTTTGAAACACATCTGATGCCAGATGTCTTCCAAAAGCCTCAGCAATCTGACTTCGGCAGGAATTATGGGCACAAATAAATGCCACTTTTACATTACTCATGAAATGGACACCTCTCCTTTATACACTGCTCATTAAAATCTGTGAATTCACATAATCAATACCATTCTTAAATGCTATCATTGCATCTCTCTTGCAGCATCTTGGTCCGTTTATGGCTCCTAATTCTCCGATTGCTTTCGAGGTAAACTGCATATGATTTCCCCATGTTCCATCTGTTGAAAGCGGACCTGTTCCGTCGATGATTGCAAGTGCAGCGCCAATGGATGTGATTGCTCCGCATATTCCCCATAAACCGCACATTGCTCCCGGCATCCGAAGTCCTTCTGACATCAGCCTGTCCAATGCCTGTTCTAAGTCTATCTCTCCACCTGCGTTTTTGTAGGCTACTAGCAAACTTGCACCATCTAATATATGGTGTTCCGGTCCATGAATGCTGATATATTCCTTCTCTGCAATCTGCTTAAAAATAACAACCGGATTTGTTCCCTGTTCTTTCTTTATATCTTTTACAATCAGTTCTGCTTTTTCTCTTACTGTCATAGAAACCTTCCTTTCGTCTTATTTGCAATTCTTACAAGCATAAGCATTACCGGAACTTCTGTCAAGACACCCACAGTAGTAGCAAATGCAGCCTCACTTGTTGTTCCAAACAATGCAATCGCCACTGCCACCGCAAGTTCAAAGAAATTAGATGCTCCTATCATTCCTGCAGGTGCTGCAATATTGTGTGGCAGTTTTAACAGATAACACGCTATGTATGCGATTCCAAAGATCAAAAATAAATCATAATCCAGATTAATACAGCCATAGGAATAGATATCCCTGCATATTCAAACTTATTTAATATATTGGGTATCATCGGGAAAAAATGTCCTATGGATACACCGATGATCATGCATAGAATGACCCACATGTCAAACTGCCAATAAAATTCTTGAATTCTAATAAAGTATCACAATTCAAAGAGTAATGATGCCATTTACCTTCCTTGCGATCATTCACCAATCCACATTCCACCAGTATCTTCATATGATGAGACAGGGTTGGCTGTGTAATTTCAAATTTTTCCAAGAGCCTGCATCCACATTTTTCGCCATCTGACAACATTTGCACTATTTCTAATCTGTTTGAATCTCCAAGTGCCTTGCAGATTAATGCAACATTTGTTAGTTCCATTTCATTTACCTCGCATTGATATTTATCTATGTGTGTAGATTGGCATATACATAGATAATTATCAATGTGTTTTTATAGAATAAAGCCATACATTTTCATGTACAGCTTTAAAAACAGGAATTTAAATTATAACGGTCTTTGCAAATACACCATATCTACCAACTGTATTCCACTCTCATAGATTGGGTGGTCATAATTATCTATAAAGAAATTTGATATGATATGCGAACGGACAAAACCACACTTTTCATAAAATGGTATTGTCAGTGGGCTATCGCCTGTTCCCACTTGCAGAATAGCATATTGCTCTCTGTAATTATTAACAATAAACTCAATTAAGGCTCTTGCATAACCTTTCCCTTGATATTCTGGAACTGTCGCAATGTTCTTGATCTCAAGTATGTCATTTTCTTTATCGGTTATGACACACTCACACTTGACCCCATTATCATCAAGTACATACATCTTGCCGTTATCAAGATAACGGTCAACCATATCTTCTTGCTCATCTGCCAATAGGAGCAAATCAAGATATTGTTTTTTGTTTTCTGTAACTTCTAAAAATCTCATCAATCACACCTGCAAATTCCGTTTTATAGACTTCTCGTATATATATTTTACCACATACTTTTTCCAAAGGCACTGACTTCTCAACACTTAATTTTCATCTCTGCTATTATACGTTCTTCCCTCTGTCTCTCTTCACAATAATCCCAGAAGTCTTTCAATGCTTCCTCATCCGATTTCCACGGCAATGGTATCGTAATTGTTGCATCTTCTAGAAGAGCGTCTTTTTCTCTGTCTTCCCTTGTTCGATACCAAGACTGGCTTTTATACCAGTTCTGAAAAGATTCTTTCTTCATTTGAAGCTGTATTATATCCAGAAATGAACCAGCTTCCATGTCCAGAAAGTAAAATAATAGAAAGTACAGCAAATATCGCAAAGACAATCCACACTATCCAATCAGAGCCTGTTGCTAAATCTGCTAATTTCATTTACATACTCCTTCTTAAATTCAATTTTCTTAATTTTATAAACTTGAATTTGTTTTTTGATACTTATTACACTTTTGCTTTTTTCTTAATCATACATATTGCTGCTAAAGTAACTATAACATAACCTAATAGTGCAATAATTGATGATTCAATTCCAAATTCTCCACCAGTGAAAACAAAGTCTTTTGAATCAAGTACATATGTCATAACCGAATATTCATCTGCCTTTTCGCTTATTGATAAACCGCCGCCAATAATTAAAATATTCCAAAGTGAATGGACAATTCCGCTGTTCCAAACAGAACCACTTTCAATAGCAACCATTGAGAACATTATTCCCACCATTGTTCCTGCAATAAGAACCAACAGGCTACTTATAATGGAAAAATCCATTCCTATAATATGTACTAATCCAAATAAAACTGATGGAATTAATACAGCTACTTTAATATTCCATTTCTCTTTTAACAGATTTAGAATAACTCCACGAAAAACCATTTCTTCAACAAAACCAGCGGCTATGCCTGTAAAAGCAATACCAGCACTCAGTGTTGAAAAAATCTGATTACTATTCATTCCAGAAGAAACGTACTTTCCAGAAAAGGAAAAAAGATAAACCGCTTTTACTGTCACAGGTAATAATACACCTACAATAATCCATTTAGCTTTAATTGAAAATTTTGTCATTCCCAAATTTTCCATTTTTATTTTAAGTAGTCTTTTTGAAAATAATTCACTTAAAACAAATGCTAATCCAACATATATAATTCCTGCTATAATATTGCATATACCTTCTGGAATTTTAACCAAAACAAACCTGCCACTAACTGAGCTAATATTTGAGCTACTATCAATACAATGATGGCTCCCAAAGCCCCTCCTATCGTCTTTCTTGTACTCATAAAATGCTCTCCTTTACCTTCATTATTGCAAAAAATTACTACCAACTTAACAAATTCCGATTGAGATTTCACCTGTTTTAGGGAATTTAATAACTGTTATATTTTGTTATTAAATTCTCTGCAAACCCTTGAAAACACTGGATTTATCGCAGGTGAGCTTTCCCTTATTGTTTCCCTTGTGTTATATCGTCCCGTCAGTGTTTACGAACTCTGATAAGGGCAAAT